>Ga0307408_100000582_pt1 | contig 31350 bp, 25 predicted proteins | sample 322Cmetagenome_FD_202116 | JGI IMG/M metagenome (GOLD analysis project Ga0307408, IMG submission 202116) | Maize rhizosphere microbial communities from greenhouse at UC Davis, California, United States - 322HYB-C-3 | ecosystem: Host-associated > Plants > Roots > Rhizosphere > Soil | place...
GAATCCAACGAGGAACATGCCCTGGCGGCCAACACGCTCCCAATCCAGCAGGATTAACGCCAATACGCCCCAGATGGCGATGTCGTCGAGGCTGGCGTAACGCAAAATGCGTTGGCCTATCGGTTGACGCAAGATTTCCAACTTCTCCATCAACAGAATCAAAATCGGTAAGGCCGTTACCGCACAGGCCATGCCCACGCCGAGGATAAACTGCCAGGTCATGCCTTTCGGCCCCATCCAGCCATCGCTAAAGCCCATCAAGACTACGGCGGCGCCACAGCCAAATAACAGCGGCGTGCCCAAGGCTAAACCGGCGGTGATGCCGCTCTCGCGCTTGTATTCCCAGGCTTTTTTCAGATCCAGTTCAATCCCGGCGATCCACACAAAAATCATTACCGCCCACCAGGCGATACCATTGAGCGATTTGATCACATCCGGGTTGAATACAAAGGTGTAATACTCGGGGAAAACCTTACCCAGCACTCCCGGGCCAAGCACAATGCCCATAATGATTTGTACGACTACCAAGGGTGCCCAATAATCAGTGCGGCCGAGGCGCCAGATCAGGAAGGGGATGGTAAAAATGATCACCATCGCGATCAGGAAAATTTCAGTTGTTGTCATGTGCATTACTTAAGCCCTTACTTCTTATCGATATTTTGTGTTTTGGTCGTCGCCGATATGACGAGGGGCGCACGCTACAGTGATTTTTTGTGCCATTCGATCCAAATCTTATAGATATTCGCTATAGGGCGTTTAGGCAAAAGCTAAGCCCTTGCGAATAGGGCTTGAGGAATTACATGGAGTAGCCATAAAAATGATGCAATTTGGCGCATGCTGCTGGCACACTAGCGCTCGTTTTGCTCGGAGGTAAAATGCATAGCGGCAAACAGATGTTTTTTGGAGTATTTTGGTGCAAATTTGAAAATCAATGCATTGATTTGGTGCAATGTCTTTTTTTGCGGGTTTGCCTTATTGCTGGAAAGCCTTATTTTTAAACGCTTATTGCTATTTTCCCTAAATGGCATATATTTTGCCCCTTTTCTGACACCCTAGTCTTGCCCCGCTCACCGAAATGAGTCGCGAGCCCGGATGAAGTGGGGAAAATTTTCAGGTAAACCGCCCTTTTGGATTGTTTACCAGCCGCAATAACAACTTTCACAATCCGTAGCCTTCGGGCTATTACAACTTGGAGGCATTCAATGTCTAAGACTTTAGACCTGATCAAAGAACACGAAGCTCGCTGGATTGATTTGCGCTTCACCGATTTCAAAGGTAAAGAGCAGCATGTAACTTTCCCATCAAGCGTGGTTAACGACAGCTTCTTCGTTGATGGCAAGATGTTTGACGGTTCTTCTATCGCTGGCTGGAAAGGCATTAACGATTCGGACATGATCCTGATGCCGGACGATTCAACTGCTGTTCTGGATCCTTTCTACGACGAAGCGACCATCAACGTTCGTTGTAACATCGTTGAACCTGCAACCATGCAAGGTTACGACCGCGACCCACGTTCTATCGGCCTGCGCGCTGAAGAGTACCTGAAATCAACTGGCCTGGGCGATGTTGCCCTGTTTGGTCCAGAGCCGGAATTCTTCATCTTCGACAGCGTTCACTTCCACTCAGGTATGGGCGGCGCTTTCTACAAGATCAAATCTGAAGAAGCTGCATGGCAATCAGGTGACGACGTTGAAGGTAAACACGGCCACGCTCCACGCGTAAAAGGCGGTTACTTCCCGGTTGCTCCAATCGACTCACTGCACGACATCCGTGGTGCTATGTGTAACGCGATGGAAGCTATGGGCCTGGAAATTGAAATCCATCACCACGAAGTTGCTAACGCTGGCCAATGCGAAATCGGCGTAGGCGCGAACACTCTGGTTAAGAAAGCGGACGAAGTACAGATCCTCAAGTACTGCGTACACAACGTTGCGCACCAATACGGTAAAACCGCTACCTTTATGCCGAAGCCTTTGATCGGTGATAACGGTTCAGGTATGCACGTTCACCAGTCTTTCTCCAAGAACGGCAAAAACCAATTTGCTGGCGACGCTTACGCTGGTTTGTCTGAAACTGCCCTGTACTACGTTGGCGGTATCATCAAGCATGCTAAAGCATTGAACGCTTTCTGTAACGCGTCTACCAACTCTTACAAGCGTTTGGTTCCAGGCTTTGAAGCTCCAGTAATGCTGGCTTACTCTGCACGTAACCGTTCAGCGTCTATCCGTATTCCTTACACTGTTGGTGAGAAAGCCAAGCGTATCGAAACCCGTTTCCCTGATCCAACTGCTAACCCATACCTGTGCTTCGCGTCATTGCTGATGGCGGGTATCGACGGTGTTCTGAACAAGATCCACCCAGGTGAAGCAGCGACCAAAGATCTGTACGATCTGGAGCCGGAAGAAGAAGCAGAAATCCCACAAGTGTGTTCTTCTCTGGAAGAAGCACTTGCTAACCTGGAAGCAGACCATGACTTCCTGTTGGCTGGCGGTGTGTTCTCTAAAGACTTCATCGATGCTTACATCGACCTGAAGAAACAAGAGATCCAGCGCATCAACATGACTCCGCACCCGGTAGAATTCGAACTCTACTACAGCGTGTAAGTCTTGCTGGCAGGCTAGCCGGGCTTCGGTCCGGCTAATCTGTGAAAAAGCCCGCACCGGAAACGGTGCGGGCTTTTTCTTTACGGGGCGCGAGAGTACTCTAGGGTAAACCGATTGGACGATGGGGGCAGGTGATGCGTAGTGTGTTGATGGCAATAATGTTTTTGGCGCAGGTGGCTGCTGCTGATGTGTACAAGACCGTCGATAAGGATGGCAACATTACCTACACTGACAAACCCAGTACCGACAACGCTGAAAAGCTGGAGTTGCGCGAGATCAATACCGTGCCGGGCGCCCAACCTCAGGCCTTACCTCAATCAGTGCCTGTCGATTCAGTTGATGCCCAGTCCGCTGCACTCAATTACCAAATAACCATTATCAGTCCGCGCAATGATGTCACTATACCGGTTGGCCAGCGCGATCTGGCGATAGCCATTAATCTCAAGCCTGAGCTTAAGCAGGGCCATCTGCTGGTGTACTTTATGAATGGCGAATTGCTGGAAGAGACGTCCACGAACAACATCATCGTCAAAGATGTTCCGCGCGGCACTCACACAATCGTAGTGGAAGCAATTGATGAAAATGGTCGATCATTGGGCACCTCTGCCCCTATTATCGTGAACATTATTCGCCCAAACATTCATAACAATGCCCTTTCAAAGCCCACACCAAAATAGTCGCACCAAATTGGTGCTATCATTTTCCTGAAAATCCCCAAAATGGACGGCTCTGGCAGCTAAAGTTGCTGAATAAGGCCTATTGCTAACTTGGTTTAGATTTTGCAGTACTGCCCATGCCCATTGTCGAGGCGTTCAGGAGAGCAGCAGCTGGTGAGTCCGCGTGATATCTATAAGCCCATATTGGATAGCTTGAGTACCGCCATTATTTTGGTGGATACCGACCTGCTGCTGTGCCATATGAACCCTGCTGCTGAAGCCTTGCTCGCGATGAGTTGCGAGAGCAATACCGGCGAGCCGATCACCTATTTTTTCTATGAGTCGGATGAGACCGACCGCCAGCTGAAACTCGCGGCGGCGCAGGCCAATCATTACACCAAGCGCCATGCTGAATGGCGTTTGCTCAGCGGTGGCTCCATCACTGTCGATTACACCGTCACCCCCTTTGGCGACCACGATGGCCTGATTATCGAGATTCAGCCGATCGACCGTTTGTTGCGTATCAGCCGCGAAGAGATGCTCACCACCTCCCACGAAACCACGCGCAACCTGGTGCGCGGTATGGCGCACGAGATCAAAAATCCGCTCGGCGGTATTCGCGGTGCAGCGCAATTGCTGGCGCGTGAACTACCCCATTCCGGCTTGACTGAATACACCAATATCATCATTGATGAAGCCGACCGCCTGCGCAATCTGGTTGACCGCATGCTCGGTCCCAACCAGCTGCCCAAGTGGCAATCGCTCAATATTCATGAGGCGATTGAGCGGGTGGCCAATATCATCAAGGCTGAAAGCAGCGATGCGATCAAGATTGTGCGCGATTACGACCCGAGTATCCCTCCTATGCAGGGCGACAAGGAGATGCTGATCCAGGCCCTGCTCAACATAGTGCGCAATGCCATGCAGGCGTTGGTGGAGGCCAATGTACTTAATGGTGTGATCCAGTTGCGCACCCGTATCCAGCGCCAGTACACCATCGGCCGCAAACATCACTCATTGATCTGCCGCGTTGACATCATCGACAACGGCCCCGGCATCCCCGCCGATATGATCGAAAACATTTTCTACCCGATGATCTCCGGCCGCGCCGAAGGTACGGGGCTTGGCTTGACCATTTCGCAACACCTTATCCATCAACATCATGGCCTCATCGAGTGCCAAAGTGAGCCGGGCAAAACCCGTTTCTCACTCTACTTACCAATGGAAGCGCAACATGCAGAAGTCTAATAAAGTCTGGATTATTGATGATGATCGCTCGATCCGCTGGGTGCTGGAAAAGGCCCTGCAAGGTGCGAACATTGAAACCCGCGTGTTTGACTCGGGCGATAGCGCCATGAGCCAGCTCAACCGCGACACGCCCGATGCGATCATCAGCGATATCCGTATGCCGGGTACTGACGGCCTGACCTTGCTCGGCAACCTGCACAATACTCATCCGCAGATCCCGATCATTATCATGACCGCCCATTCGGATCTGGATAGCGCCGTTGCCGCCTATCAAGGCGGTGCATTCGAATACCTGCCCAAGCCTTTCGATGTAGACGATGCCGTTGCCGTCACCCAGCGCGCACTCGCCCATGCGCAAGAGCAAAAAACCGAACACAATGCCGAAACTGCGCTGGAGACTAATACCGAAATCATCGGCGAAGCGCCGGCGATGCAAGAAGTATTTCGCGCGATTGGCCGCCTGTCGCAATCCAACATCACTGTGCTGATCAACGGCCAGTCGGGTACCGGTAAAGAGTTGGTGGCACGTGCCCTGCACCGCCACAGCCCGCGCCGCAACGAACCGTTTATCGCTCTGAATATGGCAGCGATTCCCAAAGATTTGATGGAGTCCGAGCTGTTCGGCCACGAAAAAGGTGCCTTTACCGGCGCTGCGGCACAGCGCCAAGGGCGGTTTGAACAAGCCAACGGTGGCTCATTGTTTCTCGACGAAATCGGCGATATGCCGGCCGAAACTCAAACCCGTTTATTGCGCGTATTGGCCGATGGCGAGTTCTATCGCGTTGGTGGCCACACACCGGTGAAAGTGGATGTGCGCATAATCGCTGCAACCCACCAAAATCTGGAAACCCTGGTAGCTGATAACCGTTTCCGCGAAGACTTGTTCCATCGCCTGAATGTGATCCGCATCCATATTCCCAAACTGGCCAACCGCCGCGAAGACATCCCCAAGCTGGCGCGCTTCTTCCTGCACAAAGCCGCGACTGAATTGAATGTCGATCCGAAAGTCCTGCTACCGGAAACCGAAGAATACTTCTGCACCCTGCAATGGCCGGGCAACGTGCGCCAGTTAGAGAACACTTGTCGCTGGATCACAGTGATGGCGTCCGGGCGCGAAGTGCATATTGAAGACCTGCCCCCGGAACTGCTCGAAAACAAAGAGACCAGCACCCCGGCGGACGATTGGGAAAAAGCCCTGCGCCACTGGGCTGACCAGGCGCTTACGCGTGGCCAACACCAGTTGTTGAGCGAGGCGGTACCCACCTTCGAGCGCGCCTTGATCGAAACCGCCTTGAAATACACTGCCGGACGCAAGCGTGATGCCGCGAATTTGCTGGGCTGGGGGCGCAACACCCTCACTCGCAAGCTCAAGGAATTGGGTATGGCCGGAGGCAATGATCCCGATGGCGACGGCGATGATTAATCGCTGATGCGCTCGGCTTGGTGGTGAGTCAGCTCTGGATTATCCCGGCTGCTCACCGCCAACAATCCTTGCTATATTCGTCTTGGCATTAAAAACATCTTTTTAGATCTTCTTTTCTTCTCCGCGCAGCTTTCCAAAGCTGTGTCTATACTCTGCTAACTGGTATACAACAGCCGTCGGTTTCCACGGCTCACTACTCAGCTCTCTAAAAAATCGTCTGTATACCGTCCAAAAGGCAATCGCCCAAGCATTTGGTTACATCAATTCTCAAGATTGGTGCCGATTTGCCGCCAATAACACTGGGAACTCCAAATAAGTCTAATAGCCGAATATTTTCGGGGGAAACATGGTACAAAAATCCTTACTCACCAAACTGATGATGGTGTTGACTATTGCGATGGTGGCGATTGCAGTAATCGTGGCCTTTACCAATTACAAAATCGCATCGAGTGCGCAAGAAAAAAAGCTGGAGGCAGAGACCTCGGCGATGATCGCGCTGACCAACAGTTCAATTTTGGAGGCGGTTTTCGCCTACGATTTCCAGCAGATTGAAGCTATCGCCAAATCGCTGGTCAATACCTCTTTGGTGACTTCGGTGAATGTGGTTGACCATCGCGGCCAGTCGCTCGCCAAGGCGGCGGACGATGACCGCAGTGAAAACCAGATCTCCCGCACGGCGATCCCGATTGTCTATAACGGCAGTACGATTGGCAGTTATGACATCAGTTTTTCTACCCAGGAATTAAGTGACACCCTGGCTGACCAAATCGAAACCAGTGTGCTCACCGTGTTGGCATTGCTCGCTGCCAGTTTGATCACCGTGTATTTACTGATTCGTAGCTTGGTATTGGGGCCGGTTGATGAAGTGACCCGCTCGCTCGCCACCATTGCTGGTGGGGGTGGTGATTTAACCCGCCGCTTGCCCACTGACAGCCAAAATGAAATCGCCGCGCTGGCCCATAATTTTAATCTGGTGATGGAGCATATTGCCGATATTATCCGCAACGTCATTCAGGTTAACGACAAGGTGCGCACCAACGTCAATAAGATGAGCAGTGCCACCGAAAGCACCGTAAATTCCACCTCACAGCAATTGCGTGAAATTGAATTGGTCGCCACTGCGGTGGAAGAACTTTCTGCATCGGCCAATGAAATTGCGCGTCACGCGGGTGATACCGCCGAGCGCACCAGTGCGACCAGTATCCTTGCGGAAGAGGGTAATGCCATCGTTAACCTTTCACTGGAAAATGTGAATCGTCTCACCGGACAGATTGAATCTACTGCGCAAAAAATCCAGGTGTTGAAAAATAACTCCGTCAATATCGGCTCGGTAATGGAAGTGATCCGCACCATCGCTGAACAAACGAATTTACTCGCCCTTAACGCCGCAATTGAAGCCGCGCGCGCAGGTGAACAAGGGCGCGGTTTTGCGGTGGTTGCGGATGAAGTGCGCTCACTCGCGCAAAAAACCCGGTCATCCACTGAAGAGATTGAGTCGATTATTGTGCAGCTGCAACGCGCTGCCGATGAAGCGCATCAGGCAATGAATACCAGCACCGCCTCTGCGCGTGAAACTATCGATACCGCCTCTAAAGTGGGCGGTGCGCTCGATAAAATCCGCGCAAATATCGGCATTATTAATGATATGAACCACCAAATTGCGACCGCTTCACATCAGCAGAGTTCGGTGGCCAACGAAGTGAGTAAAAATATTACCGCTATTCACGGCCTTTCTGAAAATGTGGTGGAAAATGCGCAAGTGGTCAACCATAGTGGTAGCCAATTAATTAACGAAACCAGCGAGCTGAAAAAACAAATCGATAGTTTCAAAGTGTAATCGTTCAGTTGATGGCTAAAAAAATGGCGCAGTGTTGCGCCATTTTTTTTGCTATTTAAAAGGCAGCGATTGTTGCGCCTGTTCGGCATAAAGATGGATTTGTGTTGATTCCTGCTGTAAAAATTGTTCAATCGCATTGCGAAAGCCAGGTTCTTTAATCCAATGGTTTGAGTAAGTAATAACGGGCTCAAAGCCGCGCGCAATTTTGTGTTCGCCCTGTGCGCCGCCGTCAAAACGTGTCAATTGGTTGGCGATGGCGTAATCAATTCCCTGGTAGTAACAAGTTTCAAAATGCAGGAATTGATACTCTTCAAAACAGCCCCAGTAACGGCCGTAAAGTGTAGTGTTGTCGCGCATAAATAGCGCCGCCGCAATAATATTGTGCGATCCATTTTCGGTTGGCTGCAAAGCGTTGATTAGCACTAGGTTGTCACTCATGGTTGCGCCCAGCTGCTGAAAAAATTCAGCGCTCAAATAACCGCTGTGGCCGCTGCGTTTTAAATAGGTGTTGCGATAGAGTGCGTAAAATATTTTCCAGTCCTGCGCGGTTAATGCGCTTCCATTTTTTACCTCAAATACAAGTCCTTGCTCAATAACCTGACGACGCTCTTTGACAATATTTTTTCGCTTGCGCGAATTCATCTGCGCGAGGAAATCATCAAAACTGTTATAGCCGCGATTAAACCAATGGAATTGGCAGCCCAACCGCTGGGCAATATCCCGCTCACGCAGTTGCGCTCTGATTTCACTGTTGGGAAATAAACAGTGCCAACTGGAAAAATTTTTCTCAATACACTCTGTTGTTAAGGCTTGTACCGCAACATCAATAAGTTCTGATGTTGGTGTATCTGGTTTGCATAACAAGCGTGGGCCGACGCAGGGAGTAAAGGGAATGGCGTTGATCCATTTTGGATAATAATCAACACCGTAGCGGCGATAAGCGTCCGCCCAGCTCCAATCAAATACATACTCACCATAGGAGTGGGTTTTTATATAGCCGGGCATGGCGGCGAGCAATTGTTCATCGGCAAATAGGAGTAAATGGTGTGCTTGCCAGCCGGTAGCTGCGCCGGTGCAACCAGTGTCTTCCAGTGCTGCAAGGAATTCGTGGCGCACGAAGGGATAATCGGGTGGACAGAGTTGATTCCAATGTGCGGCCTCAATCCGGTGAATTGAATCGATAAAACGAATCTGCACAAGCGTGCCCCTTGGTTGTGGGATAGGAAAACAGTGCGGTAGATTAATACCTGCGATGCAGATTGCGACCGCTTTTGCGTTGCATAAGCGTAAAGTTTCGCAACGTCAAACCCCTCTGCTGGTCATTGTCGCTCTGACTACAGTAGAATCCCGCCATCTTTTTAACCTCTGGTTTCTCAATGCCATCGTCAGAACCCGACCCAAGGCCAGTTGCTTTGCGTCACTCCAGTGCCAGTTTATCCGCGTTACTCATGGCGTTTGCCGCGAACTTCACCGCCGAGCGGGTGAGGGTGCGCGACATTACCGAATCCCTCGGGCAGCGTTCCTTTGGTTTTATCCTGCTGATTTTCGCCTTGCCAAATTCCTTGCCGATTATCGGTATTCCGGGTGTATCCACCATTACTGGATTGCCGATGCTGTTTGTCGCGGTACAAATGGCGTTAGGGCACAAGCGTGTCTACTTGCCGCGCTGGATTGCCGATAGCTCTATCGCCACTGTCGATTTCCAAAAACTGGTTAACCGGGTAGCACCCTGGCTGCGGCGCATTGAAAAGCTGATGCGCCCGCGCATTTCATTCCTGACGCTGGGGAACGCCGAGCGTTGGCTGGGCGCGTTTTGTGTCCTGCTGGCGTTTTTACTGGTGTTGCCAATTCCTTTGGGCAACTTGCTGCCTGCATTAGGCATCCTGTTTATCGCCTTGGGTTTGATAGAAAGCGATGGTGTATGTGTGTTGGTAGGCATCGCCATTGGTATTTCAGCCTGGGTGTTTTTGAGCGGATTAGTGTGGGTGGCGGTGCAGACGGTACTGGCCATGCTCGATCAAATGGTGTGATGGGGATATATCGTGGAATGGATGGCTGACCCCGGCGCCTGGCTGGGGCTGTTAACCCTGATAGTGCTGGAAATTGTGTTGGGGATCGACAACCTGATTTTCATCGCGATTCTGGCCAACAAACTGCCGCCACACCAGCGCGACAAGGCGCGGGTCATCGGCCTGGGCTTGGCGCTGTTGATGCGTTTATTGCTGTTGGCGGGTATTTCCTGGCTGGTGACGCTCACCCAGCCGCTGTTCAGTATTTTTGACAAAAGTCTTTCAGGACGCGACCTGATTCTCCTGCTTGGCGGTATCTTCCTCCTTTTCAAGGCCACGGTCGAAGTACACGAGCGGCTGGAAGGTAAGATCCACCTGCCGCGCAATACCCGAGTCCATGCCGCTTTCTGGGCGGTAGTGGCGCAGATAATTGTGCTTGATGCGGTCTTCTCCCTCGACGCGGTAATCACCGCAGTCGGTATGGTCGATCATCTGGAAGTCATGATGATTGCGGTGGTGATCGCCATGCTGATCATGATTATCGCCAGCAAGGCACTGACTGATTTTGTGAATCGCCACCCCACTGTGGTCATGCTCTGCCTCGGCTTTTTGCTAATGATCGGCTTCAGTCTGGTGGCCGAGGGTGCGGGCTTTGAAATTCCCAAAGGTTACCTTTACGGCGCTATCGCCTTCTCGGTGCTGATCGAAATATTCAATCAGTTGGCGCGTTCCAACCGCACCCGCCATTTAATCGGCGAGCGTCCCTTGCGCGACCGCACTGCCGAGGCCGTGCTTAAATTGCTCGGTGGGCGCAGTGATGCCGATGAAGTCGGTGCGGATATCGCAGGCATGACCGCCGCGCCCCATGATGAAGAGCTGGCGTTCGAACACAGCGAGCGCAGCATGATTCGCAGTGTATTGCAGCTGTCGGAGCGCCCGGTGCAGTCGCTAATGACACCGCGCCCGGATATCGTGTGGGTCGATGCCCAGGCGACATCAGCGGAGCTGCTGGAAATCCTTAAAACCACTCCACAGACCCGTCTGCTGGTAGCGCGCGACGAGTTGGATAACCTGCTCGGTGTAGTGCAAAGCCGCGATTTGCTCACCGCCGCACTCAGCAACCAGCCACTCGATCTCGCCAAGCTCGCCCTCTCGCCCCTCGCCGTACCCGAGGGCACCAGCGCACTTAAGGTGCTGGAGATGCTGCGCCAGGAGCCGTTGCCGCTAGCAATAGTGATTGATGAGTACGGCAGCATCAAAGGCTTGATAACTACCGGTGATCTGCTCGCTGCTATCGCCGGTGAGCTGGCCGATACTCACGATGAACCGCTCGCGAGCGAAACCGAAGGCGGTTGGATGCTGGATGGCAGCATCTCGCTGGAGCAAGTGGAAGAACTGCTACACATTAAATTAGCGCGTAGCGATGGTGATTATTTTACGCTCGCTGGATTATTGCTCGAACAATTACAGCATGTTCCCGTTGCCGGTGAAGCAATCCGTTTGGCGGGCTATGAATTTACGATTAGCCGAATGGAAGGGCGCCGTATTTTACAAGTCTGCGCAATGCTCTTGCAGGATGATCCCGGCATCACGCAAATTGGATATTAATTTATTGATGAAAATTAATTCATATCGCTGCATTACCTCATACAACCGATGTCCGCTTTTTTTCAGCAATTGCGCTAATTAATTCCGTTGGTATATCACTAATAAATTTAACGTGATCTACCGCACCGTCAAATCGATAACTTCCACCGATAATGCGCGCACCCAATTCCCCACACAATTGTGTTCAGGATTTATTCATCCACAACAACTAGTATCACCGTGAACGACCTTACTGGAGATTAAAAATTATGAAAAACACACTGAAAAAAATGAGTTACATCGTTGTTGCTGCAGGTTTAGTGGGAAGTGTTAGTGTTAATGCAGCGCCTGGCATTAGCTACAACTACGCCGCGCTGCAATTTGTTGATCAGGATGTCGATGATCACGATTGCAATCAGGATGGTTTGCGTTTAAGTGGCAGCCTTGAATTAAATGATGATTTTTTTGCGATAGGTTCTTACAGCGATGTGAGTGGCGGTCACTGTGGATCAGAAAACCTCAGCGCGGGTCTTGGCTATCACACACTCTTTGGTGCTGACTCCAGCATCTACGGTACGTTGAGTGTGGAAAATACGTCGGTAGATGGCGTCGGCGAAAGTGATTCAGGTTTGGTTGCTGCTGCAGGTTTGCGCGGTTTTATCGAAAATAATGTTGAACTCAAAGTGCAATTAGCACATCACACTGCATTTGATGGTAATACTGTGTTGAGTGGCGGTGTTGCCTATTGGTTCGCGCCCAACTTTTCTGTCACTGGCGATGCAGGCTTGGGTTCTGAGTCATCTGAACTTGCACTTGGTCTGCGCATGAATTTCTAAGCGCGATAGCCATAATAAATGCGATAAAAAAACCGGCATTTTTTGCCGGTTTTTTTATTTTCTAATCAATATCCTGCTTATTTTATTGGCTCGCTGCCTCTAGTTCTTCGCTTACCATCAACCAGTTTTCTTCTGTCTCTTCCAGTTGTGTTTGCAGCTTGCCTTGTTCGGCGAGCAGCTCCTGTAATTTAGCTTTGTTCTTATCCTCGTAAATACTGCTATCGCCTAATAAGGTTTCTATTTCGGCCAAACGCTTCTGGAATTTTTCCATCTGGCTTTCAAGATTTTTTAATTTGTTGGTGAGTGGTTTTAATTGCGCACGCTGCGCTGCCGATTGTTGGCGCTGGGCTTTTTTATCGACTTTGCTGTCGCCCTCACTGACAATAGCAGTTTCTTTTTCAGCGGCGGCGGTATTGGTCTTCTGCTGCTGCATCCATTTGTAATAATCTTCCAGGTCGCCATCAAACTCACTCACGCTGCCATCGGCGACCAGCAAAAATTCATTCACGGTGTTGCGCAGCAAATGGCGGTCATGCGATACCACTATCACCGCGCCTTCAAATTCCTGCAGTGCCATAGTGAGCGCATGGCGCATTTCCAAATCCAAATGGTTGGTGGGTTCGTCGAGCAATAACACGTTGGGTTTTTCCCAAGCGATTATCGCCAGTGCCAAACGCGCTTTTTCGCCGCCGGAAAAATGGGTGATAGGCTCAAAGGCGCGGTCGCCGTGGAAATCAAAACTGCCGAGGAAATCGCGAATTTCCTGCTCGCGCGCTTGCGGTGCCAAACGCTGGATATGCAGTGCAGCTGATGCATTAATATCCAATGCTTCTAATTGATGTTGTGCAAAGTAGCCAAGTTTAAAATGTTCGCCGTTAGTGCGATCACCCGCCAGCAATGGTAATGAGCCGGCGAGAGTTTTTACCAAACTGGATTTGCCTGCGCCATTGGGGCCAAGTAAACCCACACGGGTTTCGGCACGAATACTCAGTTCAACTTTATTCAATACCACTTTAGTGCCGTAGCCAATGTCGGCGCGCGCGATATGCACCAGCGGCACCGACATTTTGTCGTTGCATTTAAACGTAAACGTAAAGGGCGAATCGATATGCGCGGGCGCAATTTTTTCCATGCGCTCCAATTCTTTAATCCGGCTCTGCGCCTGGCGCGCTTTGGTCGCCTGCGCGCGGAAGCGGCGGATATAATTTTCAACGTGGGCAATACGCTCTTGCTGCTTCTCAAAACTCGCTTGCTGCTGCGCGAGTTTTTCCGCGCGCTGGCGTTCAAACGCGGAATAGTTGCCGCTGTAGTTGTCGAGTTTTTGTTTTTCGATATTCACAATGCGATCAACAATGTTGTCGAGAAAATCGCGGTCGTGCGAAATAATAATCAAGGTGCCGGGATAGCGCTTCAGCCACTCCTCCAACCATAAAGTCGCATCCAGATCCAAATGGTTAGTCGGTTCATCGAGCAATAATAAATCCGACGGGCACATGAGCGCTTGCGCGAGATTTAAACGAATGCGCCAGCCACCGGAAAAATCCGATACCGGGCGTTTATCATCGCCTGGCGCAAACCCCAAACCATTTAATAATTGTTGCGCGCGCGAGGGTGCAGTGTATGCGTGGATATTTTCCATATCGCTATACAGGTGTGCGAGCTGTTCGCCGTTGTGCTCCGGATCTTGCAAGGCGGTGGTAATTTCTTGCTCCAGACGGCGCAATTCGCTATCACCATCGAGCACATAATCGAGCGCGCTGCGGCTGGTATGCCCAACCTCTTGCGCCATGTGTGCGATACGCCACTGCCTGGGGATATCGAGCGTGCCGGTATCGCTGTGCAATTTGCCCAGCAGCAGCTGGAACAAGGTGGATTTGCCGGTACCATTGGCGCCGATCAAACCGACTTTCTGGCCCGGATAAATAGTGAGATCGGCACCGTCTAATAAAAATTTGGTGCCGCGCTGAACGGAGGTGTTTTGTAATTGAATCATGGCGCGCATTCTAGCAGACTTGCCCCAAACCCCTGCTAGCGGATTTTGTTATGCCCCCTGCACGCCTCGATGCTGTTCCAACTCTGTGGGATTTTTCCCTGCAGCTATACGCGCGCGCCGGTGTGGCCGATGCCTGCTTGCGCCTGCAGGATGAGCATGGCGTTAATGTCAATTTATTGCTTTGGTGTGCCTGGCTTGAACAGCGTGGGTTAGCGCTGGATGTGACGCGCCTGCGCAGCGCGCAAAAACGTATCCACGCTTGGGATGAGCATTACGTGGTGCCCCTGCGCCAACTGCGGCGGCGGATGAAAACGGAGTTTGGCGTGGCGGATGTGGGGATCGAACAGGTGCGCAGCCAGATTAAACAGGCGGAATTGCTCGCCGAAAAACAATTGCAGTCGCTGCTGGAGATGCTGCCGCAAAGCTGGGATAAGACAGCTGCAGCCAGCGCGCAGCTACCCATGGCAGGAGAGAATTTGCGCTTTTATTTACAGCAGCTCAATGTTGCCGATAGCGCGGTTATGGAATTGTTGGCGTTGCTTGGCGACGGTGCTGATTCAGTGGCGCAAGAGCGCATCTAACTGATCGACAATTTCGCACCAATCGGAATCCTGTTGCAGGCTATCTTTAATAAATTGGCGCTGTGATTGGGTCCAAAAATCAGCGGCTTGCAGCTTTACATCTTCAGGTAAATGGTGATGTTTGATAAAGCGCGCTATGGCCAGATCGCTGGATTCCAAACCTAATTGCTCAAACAGTTGCGGCATAGCGATAGTGGAGGTGTGCATGATGAAGTGCTCCCGATTACCCGATTTGAGTATGGAGGAGATTTTCGGTGAACGTTTGAATCTTTTGTTATTAAAAAAGGGCGTTGATGACGCCCTTTTTTATGTAACCCGAATGGATTAATCCAACACTTAATTTAATGAGCCTTTGTCATCATCGAACGGCAGTGCCGCAGTCGCTGGCGATTCCACGCTGGTGGCAATTGTCGGAGTCTCAACACTGGTTGGTTCGGGAATTACCGCAGGTGTCTCAACTACTGGTGCTGCGGCAGGCGCTTCAGCGAGGGTAGCGGCCACAGGTGCGGCAGTTTCAGTGGGAACCGCTACTTTTTTTGCAGGAGCCTTTTTAACGGGGGCTTTTTTTGCGGCAGGTTTTTTAGCTGCTACGACTTTTGGCGCTGGCTGTTCGGCGGCACCAGTAGGCTCGGTGGTTTCAGGTGTTGCCGTTGGCTTGGCTTTGGCCGCTTTGGTTTTAGTCGTCTTAGTTTTGGTTGCGGTGCTTTTTACTGGTTGTGCTGTTTTTGCTTCTGACTTTTTCGCTACTTTTTTAGTTGCGGTTTTTTCAGCCTTGGGGCTATCAACATTCGCTGCAGCTGTTTTGGCGGGTTTTACTTTGGCGGTCTTGCCTGCTTTTTTTGTTTTGCCTTTGAGCTGCTCAGCAACTGCTTTAGCAATTTCTTTGCTCGCCGCTTGCGCTGCTTTTAAGCTGTCCAACAATGCTTGTGCGCTGGCAGCCACTTTGGTTTGTGCAGCCAAATCTTTTTTCGCCTGGTTCAGGCGCGCTTTAGCTGCGGGTGTCTTGCTTTCTTTTGCCGCCAGGTCAGCCACTTTTTTCTTGGCGTTGACCAGCGCTTTCTTTTCCGCAGCAACTGTTTTTTCTGCAGCAGCAAGTTCTTGCGCGCGTGCTTTATCCAGCGCAGCACCGAGCTTGGCGATTTCTTGTTCCAATTCAGCAATTGAATTTTTTGGAGTTTTGGTGGCGGCCATAAAAAATACCTGTATGAAAAAAGCGTTGGAAAAGTCTAATGGGTAGCACAGCAAACTGGCGTTGCATTTCGCGCGAATTGTAGCTGCGCCTCACTAAAAAGTGTATGCCTCTGTGCAGGGCGATGGGGGTGTACTTTAGCTGGCAATAACCCTGAGTGATAGGGGGAGTGGGCGTGAACTTTGTGAAATGTGCGTAGTCTGAATCGGTTCTGATGCTGGCAGATTCAGCTCCCCTGAGGTAAATGGGGTGCAGCACACACTTTGGCTGGCGGTTTAACCCGTGCAGGCGCTAAAAACGCGCACATTTGGCTGAAGTTGGTATACCATTGCCGCCTGCTCTGGCGCCGCAGTATAAGGTGTCGGCTAGGATCAAGTGAGCGGCACGCTTGCTTCACACAGACAACGATTACAAATCAATGATTACTAATAAGGTGCATTATGTTTAACAAACGTTTATTGGTTGTTGGCCTGATGGCTGCTACGGCTGGCTTGATTGGCTGCGACAAAAAAGAAGAAGTAAAACCGGTTGATGACAGCGCGAAGCTGGCTACCCTGGAGCAAAAAGCGAACTATATCATCGGTCAAAACCTGGGCAAAAACCTGCAAAACGGTGGCCTGGCGATTGAGCCTGATTCATTGTCACTGGCGCTGACCGATATCCGTGATGGCAAGCCTTCCCGCATCAGCGAAGAAGATATGCAAAAAATCATGCAAGAAGTTCAGCAAAAAGCCATGGCTAAACAAGAAGAAGAACAAAAGAAACTGAGCGAAACCAACATTGCTGAAGGCAAAAAATTCCTCGAAGAAAACAAAGCTAAAGAAGGTGTAACCACCACTGCAAGCGGCCTGCAATACAAAGTGATCACCGAAGGTAAAGGCGCCAAGCCAAAAGCCACTGACACTGTGACTGTTAACTATGTTGGCAAGCTGATCAACGGCACTGAATTTGATAGCTCTATCAAAAATGGCCAACCAGCAACCTTCCCACTGGATGGCGTAATTCCAGGTTGGACCGAAGCCCTGCAATTGATGCCACAAGGCTCCAAGTGGGAAATCGTAATCCCATCCGAGTTGGCGTACGGCGCTGGTGGCCAAGGCCCAATCCCGCCATCATCTACTTTGATTTTTGAAGTTGAATTGTTGGAAATCAAGGCGGCTGAAGCAGCTCCAGAAGCTAAATAAGATTTAACCCAATCTTATGCCGAAAAAAAACCCGCTCAGAGCGGGTTTTTTTATTGCAGTAATTCCGTGTAACGAAACTTAGCTAACCAAATCTTTGTGCGATGTGTGCAGTACCGAGATAAGGCGGTCTTCAGTGCTAAAGCGCACTTCAAGTGCTTCACCCAGTTGCGACAAGTCAGCGGTAAGTGAGCTGAGGTCATCGGTCTCCAAATATTTATCGTTGAAATCCAACAGCCTTTCGGTGGTGGTATCAATAGTGTCATAGAGTTTGCTGGCTTCCTGCAGGGCTTCTGCGTCGTCAAACTCGCGTCCTTCTTTGATCAATTGATCGTAGACTTCAAAATGGCCGGCGGATACATAGTCCACCAAAATCTGGCAAAAGCTGCGCAATTTCTCGCCGCGCTGCAGGTCGCTCAAGTCCTGGTCCAATCCGCTCAGTGCGCAGTATTGCACCAGCATTGCCTGGCGCTCTTCCAACCAGCGATCAATAATTTCACTCACACCGCCCCAGCGTTCTTTGGCACTTTTGCAATTTTCTAACATCAGGTAATCCTATGCGTTGTTCGACGCAGTGTGTTTTTAATGAGGCCGCACGCCGGCTTCAGGAAGAGTCAAGCACACTGCTGTTGGTTTTGAGTTTGCCACAATAGGCCATCTTATCCGCGAGGGCAAGACACCTAGGCCAGTTTGTCGTGCTTGCGCAGCAGTTGGTATAGGCCCACAACTGCCAGGCCGATAAAGGCCATAAACGTCCAGGCGGCAAGGCTCAGGCCGAGGATTTTATCCACATGGGCGCAATTGCCATCGCCCTGCAGTAGGAGTTCCAGCGCTTCCATAAACGGGAAAACTTCAAACATGTAGGCCAGGCCGGGGCCGCAGGCGGGCACCTGATCGGCAGGTAAACTTTGCAGCCAGAGCTGGCGACCAGCAAAACAGGCGCCGAGGATGGGGCTGATAATGCCTAATATGGCGTAGATGCGATGGCCAGTGCGCGCAGGATTATGGATTGCAGCGGCCAGGGCTAATAAACCGGTGAGGACGACAAAACCGCGCTGGGTAATGCAGAGTGAGCAGGGAATCATCTTCATCACATGCTCCATATAGGCAGCGGCAAGCATCATCAGGGTGCAGGCGATAAAGACCAGAAAATAGGTTTTGCGAACACTGGGGATCATAGTAAATCCTTAAAAGTGGATACTGCTTATTGTTGGGTGTGTGTTTGGTCGATAAGGGGTGTGGTTAATGGTAAGCAATAAGCCTGCACCAGAGCCAGCAATTTCCTGCGGCATAAGCTGCGCACCGGGCGCAAAAAGCACTGCGTAGAGCCGATGGAATAGTCTATGCTTTGGGGCGAGTGCGATTATCGCGTCAGTTGGAGCGCAAAATACTGCGCAAGTTCAGATGTGTGGAGCGAGTATGAAGCTGGGTCTTAAACAGATTGTTGCATTAATCGGCGCGCTCTCGGCGCTGCAGGCGGTGGCGAGTGGTGGCGGTGCTAAAATGGCGGAGGGCGTGAATTATATTCCGCTGGAGCCAGCGCTGGTGGTGAATTACGGCGGGCCGGGTAAGGCGCGGTTTATCAAGGCGGAATTATCGATTCGCACGGAAACCGGAGAAGATGCCACTGAGGTGATGCATCACTTGCCGTTAATCCGCGATCGTCTGGTGAGTATCCTGAGCGCGCAAACGGAAGAGGCGATCAGCACAGCGGAAGGCAAAGAATATTTGCGCGTATATGCATTGGCGGAAATCAATAAAGCGCTCTTGAAAGTGGAGGGGCATGATCCGGACGGGTATGACGCAAAACACAGTGCAGATAAAAAGAAAGATACCGCGAAAAAAGTTGCCAAGCATGACGACGAAAAAGAGCCTGAACATAAAACAGAAGATGCCCAAGCATCAGTGGTGCCTTCACTCGATTCTATCAAGCCGGTCAAAGGCCCTGCGTCTGATTTGTTTTTTAATAATTTTGTGGTGCAAAAATAGTTATGCAAATCAGCCGCTCATTGCGGGCGGCTGATTCACTATCTCCCGCCCGGTAAATCCTGCTTTAACTTCCGCAACCTGTACAACCGCGATACTGGGCGTAATAGCTTTCCAGATAGGCATCAAAATCCATTTGTTGCCGTGTCTCCAATTCTGTTTGTGATTGCAGCGACTGCGCGCTCATTTGTGCAAATTCCGCGTAGTCTTTTTCTGCCAGCGGCCGCGTTGCAAAATACGCGCGATGCTGTTCGGCTAATGCCAGGGTGTGCGCATAAAAACTTTGCTGTGCGCTGGTCATATCGCGCAGTACACGCGCCGATGGTGTCAGCTCGGGATTTTCCAGTTTTGCCAATTGCAGTGCGAGTGATTGACGATAGGCATCGCCACCTTTGGCCTGGTCGAGTAATTCTGCGCAGGCATTGCTGCCCTGCAAAATATCCTGTGCCCAGGTGCGCATGGAGACACTGTAGTCACCGCGCAATAATTCCAGCGCGGGATCGCGCCCGCTATTCACAATGCGCTTCTGGTTTTCCTGCCCCTGATAAAATTCGCGTTCGTCGGTTTCCGGGCTATCGCTCAATAAACAGTAAAGTAAAAATGCATCCATCACCTGCATTTGCTCGATGGTAATGCCGAGTGGTTCGTAGGGATTTAAATCCACACAGCGCACTTCCACATATTCTACGCCGCGCAAACGCAGCGCTTGCAGTGCGGTTTCGCCGCGCTCGGTGGTGCGTTTGGGGCGGATGCTGGAATAAAATTCGTTTTCGATTTGCAACAAGCTGCTATTGAGTTGCTGATAATTTCCTTCACTGTCTTTTACGCCGATTTGTTCATAAGCTGGATGGCTTTGGGTAATCGCGCCACACAGGGTTTTTAAATAATCGCTGAGGTTGTTGTAATTCACCACCAGGGTTTTTTGTGCATCGCTCTGGTAGCCCAAATCGCCCATGCGCAGTGATGTCGCGTAAGGCAAATACATGGTTTGTTCTGCTGCGGGGAATGGCTGCAATTTGTGCGCGCGATTTTTCACAAAACAGGAGCAGACAGCGGGTGATGCACCAAACAAATAAATCAGCAGCCAAAAATTGCGGCGGAAATTGCGGATCAAGCCGAAGTAGCGTTCAGTTTTAAAATCCTGCAGTGATTGTTGGTTGCCGCTCTGTGTTTGCAGTGCGCGCCAAAAATCATCGGGCAAGCTGAAATTGTAATGAATACCGGCGATGGTTTGCATGGAGCGGCCATAGCGATGCCCCAACCCGACGCGATACACCGTTTTCATCTTGCCGCTATTGGAGGTGCCGTAACGCGCAACCGGAATTTCCGCATCGCTGCCCAGTGTGCACGGCATACTCGCGGGCCAGAGACGCTCGCGGTTGCTGGCGAGTTGCTGGTAAGTGAAGCGATGGATATTGTCCAACTGCGCGAGCAAATGCTCCACGTCAGCAAAGGGCTCGGTGATGAATTCGAGTAACGCTTCGCTGTAGTCGGTGGTGATATGCGGGTGTGTGAGTGCCGAGCCGAGTGCGTGTGGATGATCGGTTTGCGCCAGGGTGCCTTCCGGGGTCACGCGAAGGCTTTCTTTTTCCAGCCCGCGCAAAATTCCACGCAGGCTGGCATTGTTGGCTGGCTCAGCAAAGGTAGTGAGCAATTCGCGCGTCAGGTTTTGAGGTACAGACACTTTCAGATTCCTTTAGCTACAGGAGCAATCAGGTAGGCCGCAAGGGCGAAGCTAGTCGAGAGAGTTTAGGTCAAGTCAGCCTGGGGTGCCGAGGATTCATCCGGTGCTGCACCCTGCTCCAGGGTTTCAAATAAATCCTTACCTGCTTTGGGCAGTGGCTCGGGCAGCAATTCCGGGTCAATCAACGGCAAGCCTTTTTCGTTGGCGCTACAACTGATTACTTTAATGCGCTGCCGGTAGTCTTTGGAGCTGGCCTCAAACATTTGGTTGATGGCCTCATCTTTATGCACGGTTTTGTAGAGTGCAGCCAGGTCCCGTCCATCGAGCCAGTTATTTTGGCGGCCGAGAAAAAGTTTGTCTTGGTTTTGCAGGATAAAAAGTTCGCTCATAACCCGATCGAGTCCTGGTTGCCTAACATGGTGTAGGCGCGGATGTGGGGGTGATGGCACTTAACTTCAAGGGCGATAAGCGGGTTGTGCGGGGCGATTAGAAAAGCCGCCCAAAAATCCGGGCGGCTTTTTATTGCAGTGAATCGGTAGATCTTATTCAACCAGCCTCAGTGAGCCAAACACACTCGCATCCAGATAACCCTGGTTGTTTTTGTGCCCCTGGGTATCGACTGAGCCCATCATGCTCTCGCGCTGTGCACTGCCGTCGTTATCGATGTAGCAAGCAGAGAAGCCCATGAGTTTGCCGGCGGCCAGTTTCAGTGGCACATTGGTTTTCCAATCGGCGTAGTCCTCGCCGTAAATACGCACGCGCATTTCCCAGCGATGTTTATCGCCCATGCTGACTAAACGCATATCAATATGTTCGTTCAACAACTTGGCTCCAGACGTGGTGGAATCCACTACATCGCCATAGGTGCTGAGGTGATAGGCCCAAGCGCTGGTGTTGTAACCGTGTTGGCCGCCATTTTTATTTTCGTCGATAAACAATTCCACGGTGTCGTCTTCCCAATAGCGATCCAGCGCGTTGCGTGTGCCATCAAAAATACGGTCGTCGGTGATATCGAACAAAAGATATAAATAGTTTTCATCCCAGATGGCTTTGTAGCGGCCTGAATAATCTTGCGCAGTTGGATTGGGTTGGGTACCCAGCCAGAACACATCAATCGGCGCCCAGGCGGCAATTTCCCATACCGCATCCAAGGTGCCATCAATGATCGGCGCAGTTGTAGCGCGATGGGCATCGTAATGGTTGCGGTTGCTGCTGGTGCTACTGACCGAGCTGGAGGAGCGGATGACTGACGATGAGCTTGAACTCACTGAACTTGAACTCGCCGAGCTTGATGAGGGCAAGCCCAGGCTCGATGTGGACGAGCGCGACGATGATGAGGGCGGCAGGCTGGAGGTACTGGAGGATTGGCTGCTCGGAATTGACCCCACTGCCACCGACTTGCTAATCCGGTTGCTAAATAAACTCGGGCCAGCCACGTTAAGCTCGATGTTATAGATGCCGCCGACGGCATAAGTGTGCGATGCCAGCACCCCGGAAACTCTCGGGCTACCATCGCCAAAATCCCAGGACAACCCGGTTGCGCCCAATGAGTCGCGGCCATCGACAAATACCTGTTGGCCTTCAACCCTGTAAGTGAATTTCGGTGTGGGCAGTACATCAAACACATAACCGCAGGTGCCCCCCGCTTGTATCTGGCGAGTATCTTTGAGTTCGCCATCACCTACCGTGAGTGTCACCGTGCGGGTGCGATAAATGGTTTCACCCGGCGCACAATCCCTAACACTGGCACGTGCAGTGCCGATAAACGCACCATCGCCAAAATCCCATTCATAGGTCAGCGGAATACCCTCCGGGTCAAACGACGCCGTTGCATGTGCAACTATTGATGAGTACTCGCGCGGCGCTGTCAGCATGGCAATAGGCGGTTGGTTACCGGTTGCTGGCTGCGCATTTATCAATTGCGTTGCGCTGACTTCATCGCGTCCATCCGACACTTTCAGGGTGATGGTGTAATCGCCTGGCGTGAGGTAGCTGTGCCACGCATAGGGGTAATTGATGGTTGTGCCATCGCCGAAGTCGATTTTGTAAGTCAGCGCATCACCGTTGGCATCCGTGGAATTGCTTCCATCCACATATACCGTTGATGCAGTCGTCGTCACCTGCAAATTCGCAACTGGCAGGGTGTTTGGGCCAAGCGAGCTGGACGAACTCGACAGGCTGGAGCTGGAAAAACTCCAATTAACGCTGGATGAGCTGGCCGAACTTGACGGAAGTGAACTTGATGAGCTGATCGAGCGACTTGAAAGGCTGCTTGATGACCTGCTCGATGGTGGCAAAAATGAAGAGCTGCTCGCTGAACTCTTGGAAGAACTGATCACAGAACTGTTAGAAGAACTACTCACGCTGCTGGGTTGGCTTGCACAGACGGCGCCACCAATCGATGGCCGTTGCGCCGGGCTGTTAGCGACACCTTTATTACCCTGCACGCCAAACTCAATGAATTGACCCGGATTAATCCGGTCATTCCAACCCACCCCGGTGGCGGTGAATGGGTTATTGCCTGAAATATTCGCATTCCAGCCACCGGTGCGCGTTGTGCCATCGGTGTAAGCCCAGTTTACCGACCAACCATTAATTGCCGTGCTGGTGTCATTGGTGATGCGCACTGCCGCGACAAAACCGGTATTCCATTCGCTCTGGATCAGGTATTCACAGCGCGCCGCATAACTGGATGTAGAATGAAGTGCCAGCAAACCCAGTGCAGTGACAGCAGCGGATTGCCGACTGATTATTGTTGAAATTTTCATTGTTCCCTCGATAAAAAATAAATGAAATGAATCGGACAAGCCGGTGTCCGGGGTGAGGAGTACATGGCAAGCATGCGCGGAGGATTATCGATGCGCAGGGAAAATAAAAAACAGTAGCAGGTCAATTTAATGAAAAGAGAATGTATAAATGACGCGTAAATAATGTGATCGAAAATGATTACATTATTTTTATAACAAATTTAACCATTGCGTGAATTCCGTTAACAGTTTGCATCAGGCACAATCATTTTTTTTGCAGGCATAACATTGCGAATAAGTTTCGCGTGGAAATATTTATCGCAACAAGTTACGCGCCATCGCCTCTCTGAAAAATATAACTTTAGATGTCGGTGCGTGCACCTATCTTCTGCATATCGTAACCTGAGGGCGCTTGATAAACCCGCAAACCAAATTCAGGCACTATGGCAAAAATGTGATCAAAAATATCCGCTTGGATTGCCTCGTAATTCGCCCAGCCAGTGTCGTTAGAGAATGCATAAATCTCCAGCGGAATACCGTTCGCATCTGGTGCCAGTTGGCGCACGATTTGCGACATGGTGGGATGAATGGATTTGTGCTGCTGCAAATACATGCGCAAATACGCGCGAAATGTTCCAAGGTTAGTCAAGCGGCGGCCGTTCACAGGCGAGCTTAAATCGATCTTTTTTTGATTGTTTTCAGTGTCTATCTCAGCAAGTTTTTGTTCGATGTAATCGCTCAGCAATGCCGCACGGCGCAAACGTAGAATATCCTCCGGCTGTAAAAAATTTACGCTGGTGGCATCAATATGAATGGCGCGTTTAATCCGCCGTCCGCCCGACTCCGTCATACCACGCCAATTTTTAAATGAATCCGCAATTAATGCGTATGCAGGAATCGTGGTAATGGTGTTGTCCCAATTGCGCACTTTTACGGTCGTCAGGCTAATATCAATCACTTCACCATCAGCGCCAAATTTCGGCATCTCCAGCCAATCGCCCACGGCCAGCATTTCATTCGCGGAGAGTTGAATGCCTGCAACAAAACCGAGAATCGTGTCTTTAAACACTAGCAGTAACACCGCCGTCATTGCGCCTAAACCGCTGAATAACAGCACCGGTGATTTACCGATTAATAGCGAGAGTGCAAAAATAATCGCGATAAGTGCTGCAATTAATTTTATGCTTTGAAAAATTCCACGGATGGGCAAATTGCGTTTTTGGCTTGCCGGACGAAAAATATCTTCGAGAAAATTCAGCAGCGCAAACAGTGATAAAAGTAGGTAAAACAAAATCCACAAATGTGCAACCGTACTCACCAAGCTAAATATTTCAGAATCTTTAGGCAGCCAAATACGTGTCTGTACCAATAACACAAAACCCTGAAACACCAGTGCAACATGGCTGAGTAATTTGTGCTGGTAGAGCGCAAGGCTCCAGGGAATTTGCGATTTGTGCGCACTGCGCTTAAACCAGCGTAAGATCACCGAGTGCAGCAAAAAATGCAGTACCAGCGCCGTCACCAAAAAAAATCCGGCCACTATCAGCGCATACACCCACTCACTGTATTCCCAGTTATGGGTTTTAAGCCACTGTACAATGTGCGCTTTCAGTGTTTCTCCAAGCTGCATGGCGGTTCCTCTGGCAGTGTGGATGCTGTTGTCGCCGGAGTATAACAGAGCGTTAAAATATGTCGTCACCAATGAAATGTTATGGCTGGAATAAAGTGCCTAGTAGATGGCGCTTGTTTGGTAAATTAGCTGGCAGTTAGGGTAGTCATTACAGCAGAAGATAAGCGGGAAGAGCGCATAGCAATCTCCAAGAGATAAACACTGTATTGTTAGCGGAAAGCCACAAAGCTGGCGCGAGCAAATCCAATGCCCACGCTGGCTGTAAGCTGTTAATGATCTAAAACTGTCTATATTGTTTTTACGCGTAGCGAGTGAGTTATATTTTTAACTCGTTTATGCGCAGACCGATGCTTTCCTGTTACAGAAGGGAAACTGCTTATGCCGTGAAGGGTGAATAATAACTCTTTTATGCGGATTTCTTTGCGGGGTATGAATTTCCATGCCGCATTTTCTGATTAGATGTTCAATTGTTGTAAATAAAAAGCGTGATTTTTATTTGCTTGTCAGACAATTTACGGCCTCCAGTCGCGTTTGGATTTCAGGACGACTAAATTTGATCCCCTGCAACTGCACCGCATCATAAACAAACAACGACAACTCCCGCTTCGCCAGCATGAATGCTTTGGCTGGGTTTGGTTTGATGCTGCTGAGGTCTAAGAGAGCCATGATGCAACTCCGGGAAAAGGTTGTTCTATAGTAACGGCTACCTGGTTACAGATAAAGTTAGACATAAAAGAAGGTTGGGCAGCAATGCCCAACCATAATAATAGGATCATTCAATTACGTGCCAATTAAATTTTCTAATGCTTTTTCCCAAGAAATACTTGATGGCAAATCGTAAACAATTAAATCGTTAGAGACAAACAAAGGGCCATTCCCAGCTAAAGAATCTATGTCATTTCGACTGCTTACATATTCACAACTATTGTAAAAAAATATCCATCCCCTATCGAGCTCTATTGTTTCATCAAGCAACAACTCAAAACAGTCACCTGCTTTAATTGCTAATAGATCAACATGTGTTTTTGCGGCCTGAATAGCTTCATTTTTCGTAATTTTTTGCATCAGTTTGTCCTCAATAGTTGAAATGTCTTATATCCCTCAAGAGAGGCAGCCCCACCTGCTTGACCATCAAGGAAGTTTATTTTTCCTTTCTGATTTACTACATTAAAAACATGCCCCACATTCCCCCCTCGAGATCCAAAAATGATTCCTCTGGCACCAGATCCAGCCAGAGACATTGTTTCAGATATGTTATCTATTGATGAAGGTGAACTAAACTTGGAACCGAAAAATTTCTCCAATACACTTATTCGATATGGACCGCCTGGAAGAGCAGATGCGGCTCGTCCTGCAAGTGTTGCATCGGTTGCCACAACACAATTTACACAGTTCACATTACCGTTTATTAAATTAACATTTCGAATTGAACCTGCTGTATCTGTAACCAAAGAGGCTTGCGCTCTCTGCCTAATAACAGCCGTAAATGCAGCTGCCGTTAGTTTTGCACCTCCATATGCCAAACCAAGTGCTAGCGTAGGGTCAACAGGTTCAATACCACAACCTGCATTTTCACAAATAAATTTATTTACTGCACTTGCAGTTTCATTAGCAGCCCAGCTATAGGCTGCAGCTCCGCCACGACCAGACATTCTGGACTTCGATTCTTGCTGAATTCCATTTAACTGCTGCACAAAGCCTTCACGTTCCTGCTGAGTGGCCAACCCCCAAGCTCCATCAAAAGCATCAGAGGAACCTTGGGTGCCACCAGCACTCACCCCACCTCCCGCCCCCACAGAATTTGAATAAGCCCCCCTTGTCATTTCAGGAGCCATTTCTTTTTCAAAAGCTGCGGTGTCTTTTTTATTAATACTAACTATGTGCTTATTACCATTCTTATCTGTGTATTTATAGTTTTGACACTTGCCGCTGCTACAGGAATCTTTTCCTAGAGAAACTTCTTTGTTGCTCTCTGCCTTTTTCTCCGGGCATGTCTGATCACCATCTGATGATGCATGACCAGCTCTCATACAAAACCCGCTCGGATCCGTTGCATTTAATGGGTTATTCCACACGTAGCTATAACGGTTCAAACTTTGTACGCGCAGCGGATCTTGAATAATTGGATCTGCTTGCACAAAACGACCGAGTGCGCCGTCATATATACGGCCGTTCATGTGAATCAAGCCAACTTCCGCTAATTGCTCATGGCCAGTGAAGCCGCGTGTGGTAATTGGCTTATTCGCAATACGGTAATTGTCGCTATTCGCCAGCCACTGTTTGATGCCGCCACTGGTAACAATTTTGCGTTCACGGCCCCAGGGGTCAAAGAAATTGGTTTGCTCTATTGCGCCAATCTCATCGGTAATCAAACCAATGCTACCCAAATGATCCTTAATAAAATAACGCTGTGCTTCACCTAATTTTGTACCGCTGTTATTCACCGTTTGGGTAATTTGCGCAACACCGGCGATATTGCGTTTCCATTGGATGGTGCCGTCCCAGTAGTAAACTTTTTCTACCGAACCCAAATACAAACTGGTAGTGACTTGATTGGTTGATGAGGTATCAACACGTTTGTAACGCGCACGGCTTGGCCCATAACTGAATTCGGTTTTATGGCCTGCCTTGGTAATTTCTTTTGGCAAATCATAACTGGTGTACTTCATGGCACGACCAGCCGAGTCGTTCAGCATATTGCCGTTTTTATCGTAAAAATAATTGGTGGTTCCCGCGCGACACAATGCATGAGGGCCAGCATTGGTTCCCGCACCGCACTGGTTTCCATACGAGTAATTTCCAATACCGGTTTTATCAGTAATGTTATCAATACTGTTGTAATTGGCGGTTTCACTCGCAATCAAATCGCCGGAAGTTGTCCAAGTCCCTAAACGATTCAGGCTGTCGTAACCAAAATCCTCATAAATATTGCGTCGCACTACGTCACTTGCGGTACCTGTTTCACGGCGCCAATCCAGGTTACCCACTTCATCCCAATCCAGCTCAGTATCCTGAATCGGTAAAGCTCCCAGGGCGCGGTTTGCACGCAGGATTTTCGTTAAACCTGTTTGGGGATAGTAATCTGCTACCTGGGTAACGCCATTGCCGTAGTCCGCGCTGGTGACATTGCCACGCGCGTTCATTTGCTTCACTGTGTAATAGGCTTGCTGATTGCCGCTGTAACTAACCGCATCCACCACGCTGCTCAAATAACCGTTACTGTTATAAACATTTTGCACACCATTGGCAGTGAACGTTGCGCTGGCACGCGCCGCATCAAAGGTCTGGAACACGCGACCATATTGATCGTAAGTGACTTTCTCATAGTGACTACCTAGACTACCGCCATGACCCGGCATAGTGGTGGTGGTGCCACTGACACGCCCCAGGCTGTCGTAGTTATAGGTTTGTTGAAATTGCGCTGCACCGTTTACGCTGGCGCTGTCATGAACTGAAGCCAATTGCCCCAGGCCATTAGTGGCAGTGTCATAAGTCCATTGCGAATATTTTTCTACAACACCGGTGGGATTATCACAATTACCGCCAGCAGCGCGATCTGTGCGGCTGAACATACGGCCGGCAATATCGTAGCGCTGCACACTGGTTTGGCCGTTGCCATCCATCTGGCAACTCAAATCGCCAAAGCGATTGTATTTATAAACCCAGTTGCCTTTATCCGGGTCACTCATACTGGTTTTGCGATCACGCAAGTCATAACCAACCGTTGTGGTATTTAATGCAGGGTCGCGCATTTCACGCATATTGCCGCGCGCATCGTAAGCAAATTTTGTGGTGCCATTATTGGGGTCAATAACTTCATAAACCTGACCGGCCAGATCGCGTTTTTCTGTACGCACCTGATTCTTCGGATTAGTAATCCTCACTTCCAGATTGTTGTAGGCAGTGGTGGTAATCACCGTAGAATTTTTGTATGGCGAACTTGTTGCTACAACGCGCCCAAGGATGTCGTAGCTTTGCGATGTCCAGTAGCGTTCACTGGAGTTACGCCAGTAAGGGCTGCTGGTATGCAGTACACGACCCAGCTTGTCGTATTCAGTATCGACAAGACTCCAATCAGTTCCATCAAAACCTTTACTGCCCGCGCGGCGAGTACGTCCGAGAATATCTTTACATTCGATATTCACCACACCACCTGCAGCCTGAGAGGTTATCCAGATTTTGTTATCGCTCGGGCAAATATTATTGTTATCAATTCCCGTACCCATTTTTATTTCAGCAAAAGCACCCGTGCTATCGGCAGTGAAATAAGGGGTACCAAAGGTGGTGGTAGCTACTTTTTTCGTGACATAACCATTGGCACTCACATAACTGCGAACGTCTGTAGGGGTGCCATATTTATCGCGGCTGATAACTTCAGAAGTCAATTGACGCACAGGCGTATCCGGTGCAGTGCCATTGGTAAAGAAGCCATAGGTTTTATCGATGTAACGCCCACGCGAATCGTATTCCACTTCGGTCTGGCGTGTTTGTCCATCGGCAGTCGTTACGGATTTATAGCGATTACCTTTGTTATATGAATGCGTTGTGGTAACCATAAAAACAGAGTTATCTGGTTCCATCGTTTCGGTATTCAGCAAGCCAATATCTGCACCAGACTGGTAATAGTTAAAACTGGAAACGCGCGTAATGGTTCCGTAAGTGGGTTCATTTGCAGTGACAGTCATGCGCTGCAAACGACCTTGCTGCATACTCCAAGTAGAACCAGAATAGTCGTAAATATTAACGGTGGATTTAGTGAGTGTTGGCAATAAGATAGTACTGCTGCTAATAGTGGAATCAGCACGCGTGGTATTGCCTTTGTTATCAAGAATATTATTTTCCGTTGACGTGCTCAGCTCATCACCTTGTGAATCGCCGTTATCTTTCAACGCATAGTTTTTAGTAATACTCTTGCGCAAGAAAGGTTGCACAGCACCTAAAGCACCAGTGCCCGATGCATCCACTTGCGCACTCATGCTAGTTACACATGATGCATTTGGATTACCGGAACTGTCATGGCAATTGACGAAGCCCCATGTGTTTTCCTGTTCACTAAGTTTATGGCCTGCAGCAGTGAAAGTTTTTATTTTTCTGGGGTGACCAATGTACGGCCAATCCTGACGGTATTCGGTTTCTGTGCGAGTACCTGTTTCACGGTTTACAACAGTGAATTTCTTAAATCCTAAAAACCCTCGTCCACCTGCCTGCATTTTTGCATGACCATAGTAGTAACTGAGTTTTGCAGTTGATGTTGCATCCACGTAACCCGAAGAGGATTTACTTCCTGTAGGCGCAGATACCTCCACATCAGTAACCACAGACATCGCACCAAATGCTTCCAGCACTGGTGACGATGGCTTTAATGATTGCTCATCTGCTCGCAAGTAATGCCAAGGATCATGAATATTTTTATAGAACTGAGTTGCATCCACACTACCAGTGGTTTCTGTCCAGCACATATGTTCGGTGTACTGAGTGTCGTCCGCGTTTGTTTGAATTACATCTTCACATTTTTCTTCACTGGTAGAGCTTGCGCTTATTCCATCCAATCGTGAGTAATGATTTGACTCATTAACGCGTCCATAGGAGATTTTTTTCTTTTCTCCAAGACCATTGGTGATCGAAACAATTTTATTCGTGTTCTTTTTAGTATTAACACCCAAACGAACAGTAATCACACTATCGCTAGTCTGAGTATTAGGCGTTGTTACTAAATCAGGAATTCCATCACCATTTACATCGCTCATACTAAATCGTTCAGTTTTAAAGCGACTCACCCGCGGCATTCGCGGATCTTGTGTTGGTGTGCTTGGGTTGTAGTTTTGGATTACTCGATAATTTAAATTCGCCAAGTTACGTTCTTGTGATTCAAATTGGCTGGTAGCTGGATCCCAATATTTAGCTTTTATGTAACTAGAACCAGATAATGAAGCAGCATTTACCGGCTGCTGCCATATGAAATCCTGATACCCGTCCCCATTTACATCAGCAAGAGCAGTCTCTTGGTTAGTCATCTTGTCTGATATTTGTAAGGAATTAAAAGCAACCCCAATGGCCTGCTCTCCAGAAAATTGAGCACCAGTATTAATTCTGTTTACCCAGCCAGATCCCGCAGCAACCCCTAGAGTTATAAAATCACTCAATCCATCATTGTTTAAAT
>Ga0307408_100000583_pt1 | contig 31331 bp, 25 predicted proteins | sample 322Cmetagenome_FD_202116 | JGI IMG/M metagenome (GOLD analysis project Ga0307408, IMG submission 202116) | Maize rhizosphere microbial communities from greenhouse at UC Davis, California, United States - 322HYB-C-3 | ecosystem: Host-associated > Plants > Roots > Rhizosphere > Soil | place...
GATGGCACCTGAACTGGCTGCTGCTTTCCCTGAGATCAGAAGTTATGATGGTGTTGCTACTGATAACAGTGGCGAAGTAGTGAAATTTGACTTGACTCCACAAGGATTTCACGCTATGACACTAATTCCGGGTGAGAAAACAACTTACATTGATCCTTACGCCTTCGGTGGTGGAGATATTACACATTATATCGTTTACTCCCGCGAGCATATTGTTAGAACAGAACCCTTCGTTTGTCATTTGGACGAAGAACGATTGGCTACTGAAATGCACCAGGATGAAGTGGATCCGGTGAAAAGTTTCGGGAACTGTACAAAACGTACTTATTCACTGGCGCTTTCAGCAACAGGTGAATACACTGCTTTCCACGGTGGAACAGTAGCGCTTGCACAAGCTGCGCAAGTAACTACAATTAATCGTGTGAATGGTGTTTACATGAGAGACCTGGCAGTTACTTTAACGATCATTGCCAATAACAATATCCTGATTTTCACCAACGCGGGAACCGACCCGTTCACGAATGGAAACCCTGGTACAATGATCAACCAGAACCAAACTTACGTAAACACAAATATCGGTGCTGCAAACTATGATGTTGGACACGTATTCGGAACCAATTCAGGAGGTTTGGCAGGCTTAGGTGTTGTTTGTAATAACAGCCAAAAAGCAAGTGGTGTTACAGGTAGCGGCGCTCCAATCGGAGATCCGTTCGATATTGATTATGTAGCTCATGAACTTGGACACCAGTTCTCCGGTAACCACAGTTTCCGCGGAAATGCAGGAGCTTGTTCCGGAAATGCGAACGGAGCTACGGCTATGGAGCCAGGTTCGGGAAGCACAATCATGGGATATGCCGGTATTTGTTCAGGTATGGATGTACAACCGAATTCCGATGATTATTTCCACGGGGTGAACCTTGCTGAAATGCATACTTTCATTAACGGAAGTGGAAACGGTTGTGCTACTACAGCAACAATCGCAGTTCAATCTTCTCCAACAATTACCGGAACCACTACAACAGCACTTAGCATTCCGGCAAATACGCCATTCGCGCTAACAGCAACGGCAACAGATCCTGATGGAGATGTGTTAACCTACTGCTGGGAACAAATGAACAATCAAAGTTCTACTCAGCCACCGGTTGCTAATGCTACCGGAGGTCCGAACTTCCGTTCATTGGATCCAAGTTTAAGCGGAACACGCTATTTTCCTTCCATTTCATCATTGATGGCAGGCGGACCATTCACATGGGAAGTCCTTCCTTCGGTTTCAAGAACAATGAACTTTAGAGTTGTGGTTCGTGATAATGAAGTAAATGGTGGGTGTAACGATCACGAAGACATTACGATCAGCACGGTTTCTACCGCAGGTCCATTCATCGTGAATAATCCTACAGCAACAGGAATTACATGGCCGGGGAACAGTACACAAACGGTTACATGGTCTGTTGCGAACACTGCTTCAGCTCCTGTTTCTTGTGCAAACGTTGACATCTACCTTTCAACGAACGGTGGAACTTCTTTCTCACTTATTGCAGATAACGTTCCTAACGATGGTTCACAGGATGTAGCAGTTCCAAATACGGCTTCTACAACAGCTATCATTATGGTAATGTGCGAGAACGGAACTTTCTTCGATGTTTCCAATAACGTGTTCACTATTACAGCTGCAACAAACGACTATTCATTGTCATTGCAGAATACAAGCATTTCAGCATGTCAGGGAAATAACGCTGTTTATACCGTTGTGGTAACCGAAATCGGTACAGACAACAACCCTGTAACTTTAGGAACAACAGGAATGCCAGGAGGTGTTACAGTAAACTTCTCTCCTAACCCTGCAATGCCGGGAACCAACTCAACAATGACAGTATCGAATACTGCCGGTGCAGCTACAGGAACTTATAACTTTAACGTTACTGGAACTTCAGCAACCGGAAACCACACAACTTCCGGAACATTGTTGATCTCAAGCTCAAGCATTTCAGCTTCAACATTAACATTACCTGCATATACTGAACCTTCTGCTCCGGTTTCAACTGTTTTCAACTGGACAAATGCAGGTGCAGGCTTGATGTACGACATTCAAATCGCAACTGATGCAGCATTTACAGCTATCGTGGAATCTCAAACAGGATTAACAGCAACAACGTATACAGCAACTTCATTAATTGCTTCTACAACATATTACTGGAGAGTTTCTGCTTACAATTCTTGTGCTTCTGCAGTACAATCAAGTACGTTCTCATTTACAACAGCTGCTTGCGGAAGTTATCCGTCTGCAAACGTTCCTGTAACGATTTCTGCTTCGGGAACGCCAACAATTACTTCTACATTAACTGTATCCGCTTTCGGAACGATTGATGATTTGAATGTTAGTGATCTTGTAGGAACGCATTCCTGGATCAGCGACCTTACGTTTACGTTGACTAGCCCTTCAGGAACAACCGTAACCCTGATCGGCAACATCTGTGACGATGAAGATGATTTTGATGTTAACCTTGACGATGAAGCAACTCCTGGAACACTTCCATGTCCACCGGTTGGCGGAAACACTTACCAGCCTGAGAATCCGCTATCGGCATTCGATGGTGAGCAAATGAACGGTGTTTGGACACTTTCTGTTTCTGATGCTTTCAACCAGGATGGTGGTTCATTAACAGGTTGGACTTTGGATATTTGCTATACGCCAACTGTTCCGTGTAATAACCCGACGGTTCCTACGCTTTCAGGAACAACATCTTTCTGTGCCGGAACGTCTACTACAATCTCAATCGCATCCGGAACATTAAACGATGCTACTGACTGGGAATGGTATAGCGGTTCTTGCGGTGGAACAAGTGTTGGATCAGGAACTTCATTGATGGTATCAACTCCGGGAACTTACTATGTAAGAGGTGAAGGAGGTTGTGTTACAGGTGGAACATGTCAATCCGTAACCGTAACACAAACTACTGTGAATGCTGTTGCTTCGGTTGTTAACAACACTTCAATGACGGCGTCTCCTGCAATGGGAACTTACCAATGGCTGGATTGTAACAACGGAATGGCAGTTGTATCTACTTCACAGAACTACACACCAACTGTAAACGGATCTTACGCTGTAGCAGTAACGCAAAACGGATGTACAGATACAAGTTCTTGTGTAGCTTACAACTTCGTTGGATTGGAAGAAGCGGCATTGGTTAATGTTTCTGTTTTCCCTAACCCAACAACAGGAGAATTTACAGTAAACTTCGGATCTACAAAAGATGCTGAATTGACAGTAACGGATGTAACCGGAAGATTGATCCGTGTGATTTCGCAGTGTCAATCAGGTGTTACCGTGAATTTACTTCACGAGGCAAAAGGTGTTTACTTCCTGAATATCCAGGTTGGAAACCAATTGCAGACAATTAAGGTTACGAAACAGTAATCATATAAATGATATCAAAAATCCCCGGTCACTGATCCGCTCCAGGCGGACGAAGTGCCGGGGATTTTTGTTTACCCAATTTTCGTGAATTCGTGATTTTACGAATATGTGAAATCACGAATTTTTGAGGACGATTCACCCTTACTTCATCATCCCTGACAATATAATCTCTGAAGGCAGCATCAGCTCTTCGGAAAACTTCGAACCTTCGCTGTGTTTTGTTGCCACGGTCGCCGAAAAATGTACCGCAGACAAGCCGTTTTCCATCATCACCGGAATGTCTTCAGATTTCAACCCGCCACCGGCCATGATTTCTATCCTTCCAGCCGCATAAAGCACCATCTCATAAAGTGTTGCTGTGCCTTCTTTCACGTTTTTGGATTGGCCATTGGTTAAAATCCTGGTAAACCCAAGTTTGATCAACTGGTCCATTGCCACTCTCCAATCTTTCACCTCATCAAACGCTCTATGGAAAGTCAATTTCAAATCTCCCGCTGCACGTTTCCAGTTTTCCAAAGCAGACAGGTCCAATTCTTTTGTTTCCGTTAACGCACCTATCACCACACCGGCAACATTCAATTTCTTCATGCTTAGGATCTGGTCACGCATCACCAACACTTCGTCGTAATTGTATACGAATCCGCCTGCTCGTTGACGGATCAGAATATGTTGTTCCAGGTCGAATGTCTCATCAATCCATTTTACCATTGCTTCAGTAGGTGTTAGCCCTCCCTGCTCTAAAGCAATGCAGGTTTCAATTCTATCGACTTCGTATTTTGCAGCTAGTCGAGCGCCTTCAAGCGTTGCGACACACATTTCTTTTTTCATCTCGTGATAATTAATTCGTCCAGGAAAGTCCAGGGCGTGAAACCAGCTCCCGGAAAACCGGAAGGAATAAATTCATTGTTAACTACTGTAAAGCGTAAATACCTTATGTTCAATTTCTTTGAAAACACGAAATGATCGCCTTCAAGCTTCGCCTCCACTTTCGTCCATTTCTTTCCATTCGTACTGTATTCAATCCACACCTGTTTCGGACGGTAAATCCAGCTTCCCGGATCATCCAAAGTTCCCAGGCTGATCGTGCTGATTTTTCGTTTTTTTCCAAATCCGGTGTTAAAGTCAATAGCAAATTTCACCGTGTCGTTTTCAAATCCAAGCCATTGATTTCCTTTCCATGGCTTTGATCCCACAACACCATCTGTCAGGCCAAGATCATCATGAATGTTGTATTTTCCGCTTGGAGGCGTTTCAAAATCCAGTTCAATCCCCAGCGCCAGGTGCGAATGCACTTTTACCGTGGTTTTACCTGCTAGTTTATCGTCAATATATACAACAGCATCATATGCCTGCAATTGGTCCGTCTCCGTTGGTTGGATATAAACCACCGGTTCAAACAAACCGACAACTTCATTCAATTCAAATTCGCGGTTTCTTTCAAAACCTACCCTGGCTTCTTCCAGCGGATAATCAATCTCAAGTCGTACGCCCTGAAACTCGGCGTAGTGAACCCAATTGACTTTTGGTTCAAATGCCGCTCTCGAATAAGTGATTCCTTTCTTATCAAAATAAGGAAATACGAAATCATTCAAACCAACAACAAATTCATTGTACGAAACCCTGTTCTCTTTTTTGGTCCATAAAACTTCTGACATTGCTACGAGTCGCGGGAAGGCGTGATATTGAACGGCTTCCATTGTCCCCAAATATTCTGTCCAAAGATTGGCTTGTCCACCCAAGATGTATTTCTGTTCCTCTGGTGTTAATTCCTCAGGAACGGGATCAAAATCATACACTTTTTCCAAAGGCAGATAACCACCGATTGCCAATGGTTCGCCGGCACTCCCACTTTGGTAATAATCGAAATAGCAATAAGAGGTTGGTGTCATCACCACATTGTGTTTCGCCTTTGCTGCTGCAATTCCGCCTTCAGTTCCGCGCCACGACATCACCTGTGCGTTTTCTGCCAAACCACCTTCCAGAATCTCGTCCCATCCCATCAGTACTTTACCTTTGGATTGAAGGAATTTATCCATTTCAGTGATTACAAAACTCTGCAATTCATGCTCGTTGTGAAGGTTATGCTTTTTAATCTGGGCCTGGCACTTCTCACAAACTTCCCAGCGTACTTTGGGTGTTTCATCGCCGCCAACATGAATCGTTTTTGACGGAAAAATTTCAGCCACTTCCGCAAGAACATCTTTCAGGAAATTCAGTGTTTCATCCTTTGTGCAAAAAACATCATCAAAAACGCCCCATGTACCGGAAACGCCAAGGTTTTTACCGGTGCAACCCAATTCAGGATAAGCAGCTAAAGCCGCCATCGCATGTCCGGGCATTTCAATTTCCGGAATCACTTCTATTCCTCTTTCTTTGGCATAAGCCACAATTTCCTTTGCTTCTTCCTGCGTATAAAAACCGCCGTATTTGACGTGATCATATTCAACAGGAGTTTTACTGAAATGCCCGATCAGCGTACTGTCGCGCCAACCTCCTACTGAAGTAAGTTTCGGGTATTTTTTGATCTCGATTCTCCAACCCTGATCGTCGGTCAAATGCCAGTGAAACGTATTGAATTTCATCCGTGCCATTTCATCCAGGAAGCTTTTCACTTCGGAAACCGTGAAGAAATGACGTGCACAATCCAAATGAACCCCGCGATAATTGAACGCCGGGTAATCCTCAATGTAACCACCTGTAACGTTGAGGCGATTCGTCAATTGAAGCAAGGTTTGCATTGCATAATTCAACCCTTCAAAATCGTTATAATCTATTTCAATCCCTTTTTCGTTTACCGTAATCTTATGAAATCCTCTTTTTTGAGAAACACCGGTGTAAAAACGGACATTCGGTTCCGTCCCTTGTTTCAGCTCAATTCCATACATCGATAAGAACTGAGGTGCGAAAACCTTCAGGATGGTTTTTGTTTCCGGACTTTCAGGCAAGGTCAGTACCGATCCGTGTTCAAAGGAATTCGCATTCGGCACAAAATACTGCGGTTGCGGAAACAGGATGGAATGTTGGGCGAGCGTACTATTTGTAATCAGGATCAGGGCAAACAAACTGAAACTGAAGAAATAAAAAATCTTTCTCATTGCAGGGTGAACAATTACAGAACGCAAGTTTACGCTTTAAAACAGTACTTTTATGCTAGATTTCGAAGAATATGCTACAGAAAATTACCCTTTTAACTGCATCTATTGTATTCACAGCTTTTCAACTTTCTGCTCAGAAAAAAGTAATCGATCATACGGCTTACAATAGTTGGAACCGGATTTCTGAGTCAGTTATATCTCCTGACGGAAATTACACAGTTTATAACTCGCTTCCTTACAAAGGTGATGGATACATGTACCTGGTAAACAACGTTACGGGGGTGAAAGATTCTGTTGCGCGTGGAAAGGGAATGCGTTTTTCAAGCGACGGAGCTTATCTTGTGTTCAAAATTGTGCCGCAGGCAGAGAAATTGCGCAAGGCTGAGCTGGACAAACAGAAAAAGGATAAGTGGCCCAAAGACAGTTTGGGAATTTGGAATATCGCTAAGGATTCCCTTACAAAAGTTCCGAATATTACCAGCTTTCAATTATCCGAAGACGGTTCTACGTTAGTGTATCTTTCCAACAAAAACATTGAGATCAACCCAAAAGAACTGATGAAAAGAAGTGTTGTTTTCAGTTCGTATTATCCTGCATTCAACACGAAAAAAGCATTGAACAAAAAGGCAATGATGCTTTATTTGAAGAAAATGCAGATGCTTCCGAAAGGAACTTCCTTCTCTTCTTCAGGAACAGGTTTAACGATCATCAATCTTAAAGGAGGCACTAAAGCCGAATTCCTTAATGTATTGTCTTATGAAATGAACAAAACAGGTTCTCTCGTCGCGTTCACCGAACAACGTCAATTGACCTATCTCAAAGACAAAAAGGAATATCCGGATTCGCTGCGTTTGTTCCTATACAATACGAATGAGCACAAATCATGGTTAGACCGCAGTTCGTATATTGAGATAGACGGAATCGCATTTTCGGAAAAGAACGATAAAATGCTTGCCATGGCTACGAACGACACCCTGGCTGAGCGGAAATGGATGTTGATGGAATACGACACCAAAACAGGGTCAAAAACATTCATCATTGACACCAACAGAACTTTCGAAAACTTTACTGTTCTCTCCCAGCACAGAACACCGGAATACATCAATAACGATAAGGATATCATTTTCGGAGTTTGGGAAGAGGCAGATGAACCGGTTAAAGATTCATTGGTAGAAATTGAAAAAGCGAACGTGGATGTATGGAGCTGGCAAGATGAGCGTATTCAACCGGAACAGCTGGTTTCAGTGAAATCAGATGAAACGAAGAACAACCCTTATGTTTATCATTCCTCTTCAAAATCTTTTGTACAGCTGGGTTCGGATACACTTCGGATTTTATTCCCGGATGACACTAAATACACTAAACTTTTGGCATTCAGTGAGGCCCGATACCGCAGAAACAACTGGGAAAGCCCGAATGCAAATGACGCTTACATTGTGGATCTGGAAACGGGAAAAGCAACTTTAATGCATGAAAAGAACTACTTCGACGTACAACTTTCTCCAAGCGGAAACCACTTCACTTACTTTGATTCAAAATCAAACGATTACTTCTTCCGCAATCTGAAAGATGGTGCTGAAAATTGTATCACATGCGGAAGTACAATGAACATTATGGGTGACCTTAACGGAATGCCGATGGCAAATGGTCCGCTGGGCGCAATTGGCTGGACAGCTAAGGAAAGTGGTATTCTCATTCAGGTGGAGCACGACATTTTGTATTACGATATTGCAAAAAACAACGCAGTATCAATTACGAACTACTTTAGAACAGAAGCAGCAGATACGAATTATAACTATTCGATCTATAATCTGAAGGAGGACAGCGTTCTCGTTTATGCAGAAAATTGTATTCTTACCCGTTTCGACGAAAAAACAAAAGCAATGTCGGTTTACAGGGTTGAAGGAAATTTCCCGATGTTAACTTACACTCTTCTGGATGCCTCAAACCACAATTACATGGCTTTCCGTCAGGGAAAAAACAGTAAAGCGATCCTGTATCAAAAACATTCAAATACCGACTACCCTGATCTTTACGTTTCAGGAGGTAAAGGGGAAACAGCTCGTAAATTGTCGAATGTAAATCCACAGCAAAGCGAATACAACTGGTCAACAGTTGAGTTGGTGAATTGGAAATCCTATTCGGGAATTCCGTTGGAAGGCCTGGTTTACAAACCTGAAAATTTCGATGCAACGAAATCCTACCCTCTTTTGGTTTATTTCTACGAAATGTATGCGGATGAAATCCACAATCATTATGCACCAAAACCAACGGCATCCATCATTCATCCAACTGAATATGCTTCGGCAGGATATATTGTTTTGATTCCGGACATCCGTTATACTCCAGGGCATCCGGCGCAAGGCGCATACGATTGTATTATGAGCGGAACAGACGCTGTTTTGAAAATGTATCCGAACATTGACTCAACACGAATGGGATTACAAGGCCAAAGCTGGGGTGGTTATCAAACCGCACAATTGATCACCATGACCAACCGGTACAAAGCTGCAATGGCAGGAGCTCCGGTTTCAAATATGATCTCAGCTTATGGCGGAATTCGCTGGGGAAGCGGTTTCAGCCGTCAATTCCAGTACGAACACACACAAAGCCGCATTGGGAAAACCATTTGGGAAGCACCGGAACTGTATATTGAAAACAGTCCATTGTTCCATTTACCGAAAGTAAATACTCCTCTATTGGTTATGGCGAACGATAAAGACGGTGCAGTTCCGTGGTACCAGGGAATTGAATTGTACATGGGGCTGCGACGCTTGAATAAGCCGGTTTGGATGCTGAACTACGTTGGAGACGATCACAACCTGATGAAACCGGCAAACAGAATGGATTTGAGTATTCGTATGCGCCAGTTCTTTGACTATTACCTTCAGGGAAAAGAAGCCCCGGTATGGTTACTGGAAGGCGTTCCTGCAATCGAAAAAGGTTCGGGAATTCAATATGACATTACAAAGTAATGGGAAAAGAACACGTTTACCGATCTCAATTAACCTGGACAGGGAATAAGGGTGAAGGAACGCGTTCTTACACTTCTTACGGCAGAGAATTTGAAATAAATATCGGCGATAAACCAACGTTTTACGGTTCTTCAGATCCTGCATTTCGGGGCGATCCGACGAGATACAACCCGGAAGATCTGTTGGTGATCTCATTGTCGTCTTGTCACATGCTTTGGTATTTGCATTTATGCTCTGCGAATGGGGTGATTGTTGTAGATTACCAGGACAATGCCAGCGGTATAATGATAGAAGATGAAAACGGCGGCCGATTTTCGGAAGTGACACTTCATCCTGTTGTTACGGTTAAGGAAGAAAACATGCGTGAGTTGGCAAATGCTTTGCATCATGAAGCTCATGAAAAATGCTTTATCGCGAATTCAGTGAATTTTCCTGTAAAAGTAGAAGCAAGTTCAAAGTTGTGATTCCACTCAAAATTATCAGACACAAAAAATCCCGGCGCTTCGAGAACCTCAGCGACCGGGATTTTTAATATTATAAGTTATCTCTTAGATAAATACAGTCTCTTCTGAAGTAGTTTCTTCTTCTACTTTGATGATTCCGTTTCCAGTCTGTCCGTCTTTTGTTGCTTTGATATTCAAAACAGCTACACCAGCCTGACCTTTTTGGTAAACATCATTGAAGTTAAAGATCGCTTCTCCTGATCCGTTCGTTGTAGTTGTATCTCTCAACGCAACCGGGTTTTGAGAACCTGAGTTCGGTGGATTGGTGTTCTCACCGTAAACAATAACCTCTGCAGAAACAACAGGATTATTACTTGCATCGCGAACATAAATCTTAGCGATAGTGTCTTTCTTTTTGTTACAACCTGTTGACGAGAAAAAAATTCCAACCGCAGCAATTGTAAGCGTTAAAAAGGTTGATGAAAAAATCGTTTTCATATTTCTAATTTTCTATTGTTCAATATAAACTGTTTCCACATTCACGATGTGTGCACGTGCGCGCATGTATCCGCTTCCTTCTTCCAAATCCTTTTCAACTTTGATATCGAAATAACCGGTTGTTTGGTCTTTCCCCATATCATCAAAGAATTCATCCATCTCAAAATAAGCGAAACCTGAACTATTGGTAAGAACAGTATCAACATAAGGTGGTGTTTCAGGATCAGAGTTTACATCTGCGATAATTACAACACGAGCATTCGGTTGTAGAGAATTTTCACCCATTTTGCGAACAAAAATCTTTATCACAGAAGGGTCGTCATTTTTACATGCGTTCAAAGCAAAGAACATTGCGGCAAGTGCAATGAAACCAAGTTTCTTCATAGTTAGTGCCATGTATTGTTAATTAACAATCTGTAAATATAATCTTTTTTGTCTTTACAGAAAACAGTACTTTAATTCGTAATTTTGCGCTACAAGCGTGAGCTTACACGACTTATAAACGTAAAATTTCATTGAAAAGTTACAACAATTGAAGTTTACGTGCAAAAACCAAAGTGAAAAAAATGAGCATACACGATAAAATTGCTGCTGTAAAGTCCGAATTAGCTGGTATTGAGATCAAAGACACAACCGCACTTGAAGCATTCAGAATTCAATATTTAGGAAGTAAAGGCGCTGTAAAACAGCTATTTACGGATTTGAAAGAAGTTCCGAATGAAGAAAAACGTGCTGTTGGACAGTTGTTGAACGAACTTCGAATTGCAGCAGAAACAATTTTCGAGGAAAAAAAGAGCAATCTTGAAATCCAAGCCGAAACCAATTCGGATATTGATGTTACAAGAACTCCTGAGCCGCTTAAGATCGGTTCGCGTCATCCGCTTTCTTTAGTTAGAAGTGAGATAATTAACATATTTGAGCGCATCGGTTATACAGTTTCGGAAGGACCGGAGATCGAAGACGATTGGCATAACTTCTCTGCCCTGAACTTTGCTCCCGAACATCCGGCGCGTGATATGCAGGATACCTTCTTCATTGAAAAAGGCGAGAAAGAGATGGCGTTGCGAACCCACACCTCTTCGGTTCAGGTTCGCGTGATGGAAAATTCCACTCCACCGATCCGAACTATTTCTCCCGGAAGAGTTTACAGAAATGAGGCAATCTCAGCTCGTGCACATTGCTTCTTTCACCAGGTTGAAGGATTGTATATTGACACCAATGTTTCTTTCGCGGATTTGAAACAAACGCTTGATTATTTCGCAAAATCGCTGTTTGGAGAGAAAGCACGTATTCGTTTACGTCCTTCTTACTTCCCTTTCACAGAGCCGAGTGCAGAGGTTGATGTGTCATGTACGATCTGTAATTCCAAAGGATGTAACGTTTGTAAATACACGGGTTGGTTAGAGATCTTAGGATGCGGAATGGTAGATCCGAATGTGCTGGCAGCATCGGGAATTGATCCTGAAAAATACACAGGTTTCGCTTTCGGAATGGGAATTGAACGTATCGCACAATTAAAGTTCAAGGTGAATGATTTACGCCTTTATTCCGAAAATGATGTGCGTTTCCTTGAACAATTCAAAGGAGTGAATTTCTAAAATGGGATTATTTTCAACTACTAAAACCAAAGTGAACTGGCTGACGCTTTCCAAAGCAGAACAGCTGGACGAACTTTTAGTACAATCGGAAGAAACACCCGTTCTGATCTTCAAACACAGCACACGTTGTTCCATTTCACGTTTTGCCTTAAGTGATTTTGAACACGATTGGAAAACAGACTGGAATTGCGAGTGTTATTTCCTGGATCTACTCGCATACAGGGACATTTCCAACTTAATTGCTGAGCGTTTTAACGTTGTTCACCAAAGTCCACAGGTTATACTCATCAAAAACCGTGAAGTTGTTTATCACGCTTCGCATCAAAGTATCAGCGCGGAAAAAATTTCTTTACATTTAACTTCATGAAACCATATTTCAAAGCATTTACACTTCTTTCCATCACCGCACTTGTCGGTTTGCTTTTTTTTGCTTCCTGCGGAGGTGATGAAGAACTTGTTGAAGGAGCCACTTTTAAAACGCCGGGAGATCTTCAAATCCAATATGGAAAAGTGCTTCCGTTGAAAATCAATGTTCCTGACGGATTGAAAAAAGTAGAGTTGTATTACAACGATTCCTTGGTAAAAACTTTTCCCGGAAAAAAAGGCGAGCAGTCGTTTAACCTTATAGCATATTATTACGGGGTTGGTGCATGGAACGCGATTCTACGTTCATACTTTGCTGACGGAACCCAACAGGATGAATCCCTGAACATTCGTGTAACAAGTGATATTACTCCAACGGATTATAAGATCGCTATCGTTAATACGTATCCGCACAACAAGGAAAACTATACTCAAGGATTGGAATTTTCGAACGGGCAGTTGTATGAAGGAACAGGAGATCCGGGCCAGCAGGGAAAAACGTTGCTTGCGAAAGTAGATTTAAATTCGGGTGCGATCGGAACAAAAATAGGATTGGACAATCCGAACTATTTCGGTGAAGGAATCACCATTCTTGGCGACAAAATTTACCAGCTTACCTGGAAAAACGGAGAGTGCTTTATTTACGATAAAAACACACTTCAGCTGGACAAAAAATCGTTCAGATATACTGGCCAGGGCTGGGGATTGTGCAACAACGGTAAGCAGCTGATTATGAGCGACGGAACGGAAAGAATTTATTTCCGCGATCCTAAAACTTTCGGAATTATCAGAACAATTGAGGTTTACGATAACATCGGCCCTATTACCGAATTGAACGAATTGGAGTACATCGACGGAAAGATCTGGGCGAACGTTTACATGACGAACCGAGTGGTAGTTATTGACCCGAATACAGGAATGGTACTGGAAGAGATCGATTGTACGGAACTGGAAATCCAGGGTAAGAATGGCGGTGATGTGTTGAACGGAATTGCTCACAACAATGGGAAGATCTACATGACCGGTAAATACTGGGACAAGCTGTTTGAAGTTAAAAAGGTTCCTTTCTGATGATCACGCCATACAACGACGAATATTTCATGAAGCAAGCCTATCTCGAGGCTGTGAAGTCGAGGGATCTGGGTGAAATTCCTGTTGGAGCAGTCGTTGTTGTCAACCAGCAAATCATTGCCCGGGCACACAATTTAACTGAACGTTTAACGGATGTAACTGCTCATGCGGAAATGCAGGCAATTACGGCTGCAGCTGAGTTCCTGGGTGGAAAATACCTGAAAGGCTGCACGCTTTATGTTACACTTGAACCTTGTGTCATGTGCGCCGGAGCATTGTACTGGTCACAAATTGACAAAATCGTTTTCGCAGCACGTGATGAAAAGCGCGGTGCCGGACGTTTCCAACAAGATCTGTATCACCCCAAAACCCTTGTTGTCAAAGGACCAATGGAGGCGGAATGCTCGGAATTGATGACTTCCTTCTTCGCTGCTAAGCGATAATACAGCATGAGGCATCTTCCCACAGATGCGCAAATACTTAAAGGCGCTTAATGCTTACGCTGAATCCGCTGGGGCGGAATAGGCGCACCAGTCGCCTTTTTTAGAATAATAAGCGAGTGTCCGCCACGGCGGAAGCAATTAATCTGTGTATCAGCGGGAAAGAAAATAGAGGATTCTCTCTCATTCCGATCCTTTTCCTATTTTAGTACTCAAATCGTTCACTGCTATGTCTGAAACTATACTAAAAGTAGAATCGCTCGACAAAAAATACGGAAACTTCCATGCCGTTAAAGGCATTTCCTTTGAGGTGAAGCAAGGTCAGGTTTTTGGAATCCTTGGTCCGAATGGAAGCGGAAAAACAACCACTCTGGCTATGCTTCTTGGTGTTCTTCAACCCAATCTCGGGAAATTCGAATGGTTTAATAATGGCGACAAAGTAGAGAACCGTTTCAGAATAGGCTCCCTGCTTGAAACCCCGAATTTCTATCCTTATCTGAACGCAAAGGACAATCTCAGGATCGTGGGATTGATCAAACGGATTGAAAACCTGGACGAACGGATTAACTATGTTCTTAAAGTGGTGGCCTTGCATAACCGTCCAAAAACCAAATTCCGGCAATATTCGCTGGGGATGAAACAGCGTTTGGCAATTGCCGCCGCCCTGCTTTCAAATCCGGAAGTTCTGGTATTGGATGAGCCGACAAACGGTTTGGATCCGGTTGGTATCGTAGAAGTTCGAAGATTGATCAAAGAACTGGCCTCGCATGGGAAAACAATTGTGATTGCTTCCCACATTCTTGATGAAATGGAGAAACTGTGTACAGATCTCATCATCATGCATCAGGGACAGGTGAAGTATTCCGGAACATTGAAATCGCTTATGCAATCGAAGCCGCACGTAATCATTCATTCAGGCGATGCAGCAAAAATAGTGGGGATACTTGGCCCGGATATCGAAACACTTGTTCAGGAAGAGGGTAAAATCCTGGAGTTCGTGAGCTCAAAAACTTCGGGTGAGATCAATAGGATGCTTGCTGAAAAGGGAATTTATTGTGATCAGATCTATTCCAAGAACCAAACATTAGAAAAAGAATTTTTAGACATATTGAAAGATGATACAACTGTTTAAGATCGAATGGCTAAAGCTTAGAAAGCTGAATGCCTTTTTTATCATTCTTTGCTTCTTCATTGCATTATTGCCAACATGGATGTTTGCACTAAACTTCATGTTTTCACAATGGAACAAGGTATTGCATATTTTCCCTGATTCAAAGGATTTCTGGTCATTTCCCACCGTTTGGCGATTTGTTACTTATTCTGCAAGTTGGTTCACTTTCCTGTTTAGCATCGTTATCATTATACTCACTACACAGGAGTTTGAGAACAAAACCTTGAGACAGCACGTGATTGACGGGTTAACCAAGCGACAGGTTATCTTCAGTAAACTTATTGTCATCATTATCTTAACGGCAATCATGGCAGGTATTATTTTCATAACTGCCCTTTCGTTCGGAGCAAGCCAGGGTGAAATTCATTTGTATGAAAAGATCCACTATTTTGTCCAATACATTATTCAGTCTTTCTGTTACCTGGGTCTCGCTTTTGTCATTGCGATGCTAATAAAGAAACCGGCCTTAAGCATCCTTATTTATCTTGGTGTTCAATTCGTAGAATTCATGGTGGGAAATTTTCTACCTGAAAAGATCTACGAATTCTTCCCGATGAACTGTATTGCGAAATTGACGCCCAATCCAATCATTGAAGGCCTAACCCGGAAAAGTGCTGAACAAGCGAAAGTGGACGTTCCTTTCATGTCGGAAAACTGGCAGAATGTGCTTGTTGCGGGAATTACATTGTTGATCCTTTACAGTTTTGCTTATTACCGTTTAAAGAAAAAAGACCTGTAATAAAACTTATGCGCGCGCAATAATTGCCTGTTATTCAGTGAAGTAAAATTTGGAGTTCAGCTTTCTAACTGCTACATTGTCAACCAAATTTACTACTCATGAAAAAAACGCTACTACTATTGGGCCTTGTGCTCAGTACATCTGCCTATTCTCAAACCACGCTTTTTCAGGACAATTTTGAAAGCGGATCAGGAAACTGGACCCTGAATACCGGAGGATCAGGTCAAAATCAATGGCAAGTCAATAATGAATACCTGGGTTATTCCGGATTTATTGATGATACGCCGGATCAACCCGGAACATTTACCGGAGGAACACAATCTACCTACATGCACATTACCAACAATTCCATTTGCAGCGGACTTGCAGTGTGTAATGCCAACTTTGATACCGGTTCATCTTCCAACAGAAGTGCTTCTATCACAACACCAATCGCAACAACCGGGTATACGAATGTCAACCTGCAATTCTACTACCTCTGTGCCGGAGCTGCAGGAACTTCTTTCGGAATCGTTGAATACAGCACCGATGGTGGAACCACCTGGACAGCTGCCAGTGGACAATACTCCGATGTTACGGTTTGGACAGAGGTAAATATTACCAATGCAGCATTCAACAACCAGGCTTCGCTTAAGTTTCGTTTCAGATGGCAAAACGGAGCTGCCGGAAACGATCCGGCTTTTTCAGTAGATGAAGTAAAAATTACAGGTGAAGCGGGGAGTTTTGTGAACGTAACAACGGGATCACTTGGAACAAACAATTATTGTACAAATGCTTCCGGAGCTTTAACAGTTCCATTCACAGCTACAGGTACTGTGAATTCAGGAAATCAATACGTTGCCCAGTTATCCGGCAGCACAGGAAGTTTTGCCTCACCCACAGATATCGGAACACTTACCTCAACTTCAACAGGTTCATTAATTATCAATGCAACTGTTCCTTCAGGATTAGTTGCCGGAACAGGATACCTGGTTCGTGTTATTGCAACCGATCCAAACGCCACGGGAACAACTTCTTCTACCACGATTACTGTGAACGCAGCTCCAAGCGCGAGCATCATCAGTTTGCCTTCCACTCCTACCATTTGTGAAGGTGAATCAATTACATTGCAAGGAAACGGAGGCTCAAGTTACTCCTGGTCGCCAGCCGCAAGCGTTGATAACCCTAATTTGCAAACTGTAAGCGCAACGCCTATGGTTCCAACCGTTTATACTGTAACGGTAACAGGATCAAACGGATGTGTAGCAACGGCGTCAATAACAGTTAATGTTGATGATTGCGCGTCAATTGGGGATGAGACAACTGCAAATTTTGAAGTCTACCCGAATCCTGCAAAAGATGTACTGAATATCCAAAACAATGGTTTGTCCGGAATTTCAAACATCCAGGTGATTGATTTGGCCGGAAGAATGGTTAAGTCATTTGAAGGAATGCAACAAATCATTTCCATTCAGGACCTTCCACAGGGAAGTTTTGTTTTAAAAATCCAACACCAGGCTGGTACTTCCAGCATTCCGTTCGTGAAGAACTGATACCATACAACCAATAACACCCGAAGCCTTCCGCCCCTGGCGGGGGGCTTTTTTATGTTCAAAAACAAATATTCGACGATACTCAACAAATTCTCATCGAAACCCAGTGAATCTTCATCGAAAAAAGTGTAACTGTTCGAAAATTATTCGTTTATTGATACTACTTACCCTTGTGTTATGAAACGATCGATCCTCACTTTCAGCTTGTTGTTCGCAACATTTTTCGCATTTGCCCAGCAAGATGCCTATTACAATTTTGCAATTGGAGCTCGTGCAGGTTCTTCAAAATACACTTGCGGAATTACAGCCAAAACATTTGTAGCCGAGAAAAGCGCTATTGAAGCTATTGTGGCGCCCTACAAAACCGGGCTTTCTGCGGCTTTGCTTTTTGAACAGCATCAGACCTTGTTTCGCAGAAAAGAATTTCAATTTTATTATGGTGGTGGCGGTCACTTTTCGAAAAATGAAGAGTACCAGAACTGGACTACGCTGAGATCAGGAAACGTGAGTTACACACAAGTAAATCATAGTATCGGTTTCGATCTTGTTCTTGGCCTGGAGTATAAATTCCTGAGTATTCCTTTAGCCGTTAGTTTGGATATTCGTCCGTTGGTGGAGTTCTCCAAAAACAATGTCTATTCTTTCGGTTTAGACCAGGGATTAGGAATCAAACTGGCTTTCTAGATTCACCAATAACATCAAATGTTGAAGGAGCCATCTCAGGAAATGCAACCCTTCAAAATAATTTGATTGACCCGTAATCCCTATCTTTGCACAATGAATGTAAATTCAACTATTTGTGCTCTTTCCACGGCTCCGGGTATGGGAGCAATTGCGCTGGTGCGTATGTCGGGGAAAGATGCGATTTCCATTTTATCCAAAATTGCAGGAAGATCTTTCGAAAATGCTGAAAGTCACAGTGCACATTTTGTACGATTAAGAAGGGCCGACAATTCTATTCTCGACGAGGTTGTAATAACCCTCTTCCACGAAGGGAAAAGTTTTACAGGTGAACCTACAGTTGAAATTGCTTGTCACGGTTCGGTTTACATTCAGCAGGAAATCATACAGCTTTTGCTGAAAGCAGGATGCATTCTGGCACAGCCGGGAGAATTTACCATGCGCGCTTTTTTGAACGGAAAAATGGACCTTTCCCAGGCAGAAGCTGTTTCCGACCTCATCTCAGCAGAATCTGCACGTTCGCATGAAGTGGCAATGAACCAGATGCGGGGGAGTTTCTCTACCGAACTTCGCGACTTGAGAGAAAAACTCATTCATTTCGCTTCTCTTGTGGAACTGGAATTGGATTTTGCAGAAGAAGATGTTGAGTTTGCCGACAGATCGGAATTACTGCAACTGGTGACGGAAGTTCTCGCTTATGTCAATCGCCTGATTTCTTCCTTTGAATTGGGGAATGTATTGAAGAAGGGTGTTCCGGTTGCTATTGTCGGTGCGCCGAATACAGGAAAAAGTACCTTACTGAATCAATTGCTTGGCGAAGATAGAGCAATTGTGAGCAATATTGCCGGAACAACTCGAGATGTAATTGAAGAAACGCTGAACATCGACGGTATTTTGTTCCGTTTGATAGATACCGCCGGAATTCGTGAAAATGCCGCAGAAGAAATTGAAGCATTGGGAATTTCCCGCTCGCTCGAAAAGATCAGTCAGGCAAAAGTGGTTTTAATGCTGAGTGACTTCAGTGAAACAAAATCAGCGTCGGAAGGACATTTATCGATGACAGCTGAAGAAACCGGGGTTTGGGCCGATCAACTTTCAACAGAATATCCCGACAAACATTTCCTGGTGCTTGGGAACAAGAGTGATCTCCGATCAGGTGATTCCAGCTCACTTTGGAACCACAAAACAAAACTTCTTCCGATCAGCGCCAAAAGCGGACTTGGAATAGAAGAGTTGAAGTCTTGGTTATCTGCACAAGTACTTGGTAATTTCAACACGCAAAGTGACATCATTGTTTCCAATGCCCGTCATGTTGACGCCCTTCAAAAAACGAAAGAATCGCTGGAGAAAGCTTTGTACGGATTAGAAACCCAGGTTACGGGCGACTTTGTGGCGATGGATATCCGTCAGGCCATGTTCTGGCTGGGAAGTATCACCGGTCAAATCTCCGAAGACGACCTATTGGCAAATATCTTCAGCAAGTTTTGTATTGGGAAGTAACGCCACTATAATCAAGCATTTAATTTCTAGATCGTACTAAACCGATTTTCAATATACCCTTTTTGTGGTATATGTCATTCCATATCCGCACTCTATTTTTGCGCTTAATTTTAATGATTCTAAATAAAGATAGAGATGAGAAAACAAATTACCTTATTTAGCTTTACCGTGCTTGCGGCTTCAGCAGCATTCGTTTCATGTAAAAAAGAAACAACTGAAGACAACGCTCCATCATACGAAGTTCCAACATCTTACAACTTTGCAAATGCTGACACTATTGAAAGTAAGCAGCACATTGCAATGCTTGGAGAGATTACAACTTATATCCGCACAACGCACTCTAACACTGTTGCTCCTGTTTTGGATGCTCAGAAATTGCGAGATATGTTTGCGAACGTTAATGACTACTTCTCAACTCCTGCTTTAAACAGTGCTGCAAGTTTAAAAAGCAAAATGTACTTTAGCTCTATCGCAGATATCGAAGCAAGTTTCGACGCTTCTGTTCCAGCAAGTGTGAACGCTGGAGCTAATCCAACAGGATCAACTGCTTACAATGGTCATGCAGGAAAATTAATCAACGGAACACGTTATATTTTGGTTGATGAGAACGGACTTGAGTTCAAAGAAGTTGCAGAAAAAGGAATCATGGGTTCTGTTTTCTACTACCAGGCAGCAACTATTCTGAACAACATTGCTTCTTTTGATAACACAACTGAAGTAAATGGTTTGACAGAGCAGGAGCGCGCATGGGATCAGGCCTTTGCTTATTTCGGAGTTCCTATCACATTCCCTCAAACTACAACAGGTTTGAAGAACTGGGGAAGTTACTGTAACTCTGTAAGTAATGCTCTTGCAGGAAACTCTAACAACGGTCCTTACGCTTTGAATTCACAGATCATGAGTGCCTGGATCGCAGGTAGAGCTGCAATTTCCAATGGTGATAATGCACGCAGAAACATGAGTGCTGCAAAAGTTCTTGAGTTGTGGGAAAAAGTAATCGCCGGGCGTTTTATTACTTACACAAAAGGAGCAATCAACAATATTGCTGAAACTGCAACTTTCCACCACAACGCATCTGAAGCTGTTGGATTCATCATGGCATTCAAATACAATTCTTCGAAGTCAATTTCTGACAGCGATATTGAAAGCTTGTTGAACAACTTCAAAACTGGAAATGAAATCAATATTTACAATGTAACTGTTTCTGATCTGAACAACGCTATTGACCAAATGGCAGCATTGTTCGATTTGGACGCTTCACAATTGTAAGAACTACATATTTTCATAATTTTGGCTAGTCATCTTCAGGTGGCTAGCCTTATTTGTTCTAAAGATGAAAAAGATCAAAACATATTCAATCCTTGTTTCTCTGGCATGTTTTACTTCGGCAATTATACTGTCGTGTGGTAAAGACCCGAAGAGTCCTGTTGAAGACAACTTCCAGAAAGGAACTTTGATGGAAAATGTGGCGAACAACATCATTCTTGTTGAATACAATGCGTTGGATCAAAAATTGAACGCATTTGAAACGGCTTACGAAACGTTCGTCGGCAATCAGAACCAAACCAATTTTGATGTGGTTAAACAAAGCTGGTTCGACCTTTACCTCCAATGGGAAAAATCCTGCATGTTCGAATTCGGGCCGGCGATGAGTGAAGTACTAAAGTCTTCTTTAGGAACGTTTCCAACAGATTCGACGACAATCGTAAACAATATTTCTGCCGGATCATATGACCTTGATATGGTAAGCAACTTCAAGGCACAGGGAATTCCGGCTTTTGATTTCCTTTTACACAGGGACAATGCCCTTTCTTACTTTTCAACTCCGGCTTACGCTCAATACGGAACGGATCTTATCATCAAAATGCGTGGTCACGTTACTTCTGTTATTTCGCAATGGAACAGCGGGTACGCCAATACTTTCAAAAGTTCTACAGGAACAGAAGTCACTTCTGCATTCTCACAGTTCGTAAACCAGTTCTGCAAATCCTATGAAGAACTGAAGTGGACGAAACTCGGAATTCCATTGGGAAATCAAATTGGCACACCTCAGCCGGATTATATCGAGACGAAACGCGCTAAGCAGGCCTTTCCTCTAATGATCGAAAATATGAAAGCGCTTCACCGCTTGTACAACGGCGATAAAGGAACCGGGGAAACCGGAATTGGTTTTGATGACTACCTGGTTGCACTTGAACGCCAGGATCTGACTGATCAGATCAACGCTTCCTTTGCGGACATCATTTCAGATATGGAGGCTTTCCAAAACGATTTTGAGACCGAATTGAATACGAATCCTCAGGCACTACAGGCATTGTTTAATAAAGTTCAGGCATTGACCGTTTATATAAAAACAGATATGACCTCGGCCTTTGCAGTTCTGATCACCTACCAGGACAACGACGGGGACTAGCCGCTGACTGGCCACGAATTCACGAATTTCCTGCTCGGTTAACACGCTCGCTGAAAGTGTATAAATTGGTTATTTTCAGATCTTGTTAGGTTGTGTAAGAGATATTTTTCACTATCTTAAATAGAATGAAAGACCTTATACTTAAACAAGAAGCCTTCGAAATCATTGGAATATGCATGGAGGTTCACAGACATCTCGGGCATGGATTCTCTGAAATAGTTTACAAAGATGCATTGGAATACGAGTTCCGAAAAAATGGTGTGAAATATAAACGTGAACAGGAGTTTTTGGTACACTACAAAGATGTTATCCTTCCACATAAGTTTTATGCAGATTTTGTTGTGCTTGATTCAATAATCCTGGAAATTAAATCGGTTAGTCAATTAACCAAATCACATCATGCACAGGTAATGAATTACCTAGCGGTGTCAGATTTACCTCTTGGATTGTTGATCAACTTTAATAACGACAGTTTAATCTATAAACGCTTCGTTCTCTAACTCTTCCAATCTGGCGAGCGTGTTAACCGAGCCAAAATTCGTGAATTCGTGGCAACATAACCGCCGTAGGCGGAACCCTACTTCAATTCCCTCATCACGAAGTTGCTATTGATTTGCCCGATATGTGGGATCAACGTCAGTTTGTTTCTCAGGAACTGGTGATAATGATCAATATCCTCAATCTCGATATGGAGCAGATAATCCATAGTTCCGGTAATGTGATAGGAAGCTGTTATTTCGCTAAGTTTTATTACTCCCGTTTCAAATGCCAATACCGAATCAATATGGTGATTGGTCAATGAAACCTGGCAGAAAATCTGAAGTGCTTTTCCCAAACTTCTTTTGTCGACCAGAGCAGTATAACCCGTAATTACACCCTGGCGTTCCATACGCTTTATCCGTTCATAAGTAGGTGTAACCGAAAGTCCGATTGTGGAAGCTATCTCCTTGTAATTCATCTTTCCATCAGCCCTCAAAAGATCAATGATCTGTTTGTCAATGGCATCCAGAACTAATTCAACTTTGTTTTCCATGGCGAAGCTTTTTCTGTTCGCGTAAACTTAAGGAATCATTTTCGGAAAATATCACCCAAATTTTAATATTTCATAGAATAATATTCTACCAAACAACCTCCTGGCAAATTTTACGTTTACTTAGACGAGGAAACAGAAGAATGGAAAGTTACCCCTTTACCCATGAAAGTTTCTCTTAAAGTTTTAATGTTAATCGAAATTCAAGAAGCGCCAAAAAAAAGTCCGTTGCGGCGGAGAAGTGCAGAGTTAGTTAAATAGAGTTTAAGGCGCACTGCACTCACAAACTAAATTACTACTATAATCCTGGCTCTACTAACCGGTTAAGTCAGGATTTTTAGCATTAAACTTTTCGGGATTCCTTTTGAGAACCGGGATATTCGTGAATCTTTACTACTCAACCAAATTCTCACTATCTTCGCTCCTCTATATTCAACAACATGGAATCAGCTCAAAAACTGAGTATTTACAACAGCCTTTCAGGGAAAAAAGAAGAGTTTAAACCTATTATAGCCGGGAAAGTCGGAATGTACGTTTGTGGTCCGACCTTATACAGCGAACCGCACATGGGAAACATGCGCACCTTCATCAATTTCGACATGATTTACCGTTTTCTGCTGAAATTGGGTTACCAGGTGAAGTATGTACGTAACATTACAGACGCAGGGCATATCACCAACTCTGCAGGCGACGCGGTTGACAGTATCGGTCGTGCAGCCCGTTTAGAGCAAGTGCAATCGTTGGAGATCGTTTACAAATACAATGTGAAATTCCAGGACTTGCAGCGCATTTACAACATGCTACCCCCATCCATTGAACCAACGGCAACCGGACATATCCAGGAACAAATAGAAATCATTGAGAAGATCATTGAGAACGGATTCGCGTACGTTGTTAACGGGTCGGTTTATTTCGATGTTCGTGCTTACAGCGAAAAACACGAATACGGTATTCTTAGCGGTAGAAAGATCGACGAACTTGCAGAAGAAACGCGTGATCTGAACGCACAGGATGAGAAAAAATTCTTTGCTGATTTTGCGCTTTGGAAAAAGGCAAATCCGGACGATATGCAGATCTGGCGTTCGCCTTGGGGTGATGGAAATCCGGGTTGGCACATTGAATGTACGGCAATGAGTACCAAATATCTTGGCGACCAATTCGATATTCATGGCGGTGGAATGGATTTGAAATTCCCGCATCATGAAGACGAGATTGCGCAAAGCTGCGGATCTGTAGGTTGTAACCCTTCCAATTACTGGATGCATGCCAACATGCTGAATGTGAACGGCCAAAAAATGTCGAAATCATTGGGGAATTACTTCCTGCCAATGGAAATTGTTGAAGGAACAACAAACGTGTTCGAAAAACCTTATGCACCTGCGGTAATTCGTTTCTGCATGATGCAGGCGCATTACAGAAGCACGCTTGATTTCACTCCTGATTCATTGAACGCTGCGGAAAAAGGATTTTCACGTTTGGCAGAAGCGATGGAAACATTGGAAAAACTGGAAACTTCCGAAAGTTCATCAGCAGATGTTAAGGGAATGGTAGAAGGTTTCTACAATGCAATGAACGATGATTTCAACGCGCCGATCCTGATTGCAAACCTGTTTGAAGCAGTTACGTTTATCAATACCGTTGCCAGCGGGAATGCTCAGATTTCAGCTTCCGACCTGGAACTGTTGAAAACGGAAATGCGATCGTTCACTTCAGATGTGCTTGGTCTTGCTTTCGAAAAGGAAGAAAACTCTTCTGTGCTGGACGCTGCAATGAACCTGGTAATGGAATTGCGTTTGCAGGCAAGAGAACAAAAGGATTGGTCAACTTCCGATAAGATCCGCGACCGTCTGGCAGAAGCTGGAATTGTGGTTAAGGATGGAAAAGACGGGACAAGTTGGAGTGTGAAATAAGAATAATCATCCCTCTTGAGGGCGGCAAAATGGGTACGTTTTAAATCGTCAGGCGTCACTTCCCCCGCCCAAGGTGGAGGAGTTGTAATATGAGTGAATCTCTTAACAGAAAATACAAGCTAAAAAGCAGGAAAACTATAGAGTTGCTGTTTAAGGAAGGCGAACAATTGCGTTCCTACCCTTTCATGGTGTACTGCAAAGCCGTTGAGTTGCCCGAAGGAATTCCGTTTCAGTTTGTATTTGCTGCTCCCAAACGTCAGTTTAAAAAGGCCCACGACAGGAACAGGGTCAAGCGTCTCATGTTCGAGTGCTTTCGCAAAAAGAAGTTAATTTTAGAAGAGCAGTTGCAGAAAGAGCAGAAACAATTCGCTTTCTTTGTAATATATACTCAGAAAGAACTCCCGGTGTACGCTGATTTACTGCAAAGTACCGAGAAATTAATGCATAAAATAAATACGCTCATTTCAGATGAAAAATAGCATTCGCACTATAAAGTCAACCCTTGTTGTATTGTTGATCGGGCTCACATTAGCTCCAAGATCACACGCTCAAAGCAATGGTTTCGAAGTGTTGAAATCAATGGAGTTGATGGATTTGATCTTCCAGCAGCTTGAAGCAACTTATGTTGACGATATTCAACCGGGAGAAATGACGAAAACAGCTATCGACGCCATGTTGAAGCAATTGGATCCCTATACGGTTTATTATCACGAATCGAACATTGAGGATTACCGTTTGATGACAACCGGTCAATATGGTGGTGTGGGTGCATTGATCCGTAAAATGGGCGAGTTCACCTATTTCGCTGAGCCTTATGAAGGAAATCCTGCACAAAAGGCCGGAGTTAAAGCAGGAGACAAGATCCTGAGCATAGATGGAAAAACAATGGTTGGCGTTCCTTCTGATGATGTTTCTTCTTCATTGAAAGGACCGAAAGGGACTACAATTGCTGTGAAAGTTGAACGCCAGGGAAAACAAATTGATCTTGAAATTACACGCGATGAGATCAAACTTCCGGACGTTCCTTATTTCGGGATGATGCACACGAATGTTGGTTACATCAAACTGAACGGGTTTACACAAACTGCTTCAGCAGATGTTAAGTCGGCATTTGAGAAATTGAAAGCCGACGGAGCAACGTCTATGATCCTTGATCTTCGTGGAAATGGTGGAGGATTGTTGATGGAAGCAGTAAACATTGTAAACATTTTCGTGAAGAAAGGTCAAATGGTAGTAAATACCAAAGGTCGTATTCCGGAAGAAAACAGGGAATATAAAACACCTAACGAACCGTTGGACCTTAAAATCCCGTTAGTGGTTTTGGTTGATGGAGGTTCAGCTTCCGCATCAGAAATTGTAGCGGGAAGTTTACAAGATCTGGACCGTGCGGTGATCATCGGAACAAATTCTTATGGAAAAGGATTGGTTCAGCGTACTTATGACCTGAAATACGGCTCTAAGATCAAACTAACCATCTCAAAGTACTATACACCATCCGGACGTTGTGTTCAGCGTTTGGAATACTACGACAAGGAAACAGGTGAAAAACCCAAAGCAATTGCAGATTCGCTTTTGAAAAGCTTTACAACTGCAAACGGAAGAAAAGTGATTGACGGTAGAGGAATTGAACCGGAGTTCACGATTGAAAAAGAAGACCTGAGCCGTTTGCTTGCCCAGTTGATTACAAGCAACATTATCTTCAATTTTGCTACAGATTATTACTACAAGCACGATAATATCGGTGATGCGGCAACATTCAAGCTAACTCCGGAAGAATACGAGCAGTTCAAGCAATACGCATTGAAGCAGGAATTCACTTACAATACCTCATCCGAAGAGCAATTGGAGAAAATGAAGAAAATTGCTGAAGAAGAAGGTTATTATGAAGATGTGAAAGCTGAATACGAACAACTTTTGGCTAAAGTAACTCCTTCAAAGGAGCGCGATCTTGAAAAATTCAAAGAACAGATCAACGACTATCTTTCGAATGAAATCGTAGCACGCTATTATTTCCAAAAAGGACGAGCGCAGCAGGCTTTCCAGAACGACAAAGACGTAGAGAAAGCAATTGAAATTTTAAAAGATTTAAAGCAGTACAATACTATACTAGGAAACTAATCGTTAGAAAAGAGGAACTACTTCGAACTAATGTTAGACAGGATTACTGGAAAGCCCGTACATGCTTACATCCAATTCATCGGGTGTTTGGGAATAGCCGCAGGGATGCCCTGGAGCAAGGTTCCCTTGTCTCTTTCCTTCGTATTATTAGCACTCAATTTTTTACTTCGAGGTGATTTCGGTGATGTTTATTCAAATCTGAAACGCAAAAAAGCATTCTGGTTTTTTCTCGGTTTTGTGGCCATGGAACTACTTTCCATTTTATGGACGGAAAATAAGGCCCAAGCGCTTGCCGACCTGAATGTTAGAGCGCCTTTCTACGCTTTACCTCTTTTAATTGCGGCTAAACCATTGTCGAACAGGAAACAAATCCACTGGATAGGATTTACGTTCATCCTGGTTTGCTTTATTACTTCTTTTATCAATATCGGCTCATATCTTCATTGGTGGGGAAATAAGGTTTACGACGATTTTAGAGGTTTGTCGCTGTTTGTATCTCACATCCGCTACGGATTGATCATTGTTCTGGCAACCGTATTTTGCCTGGCCTGGTTTATCTATAAGCTTCCATACCGTTGGGTTGCTATTCCGTTAATTTCCTGGTTTGTATTCTATACTTATTTCGCGCAGATCATTTCAGGTTATCTCGCATTCGCGGCCTGTGTTTTCGTTATTGCTCTTCTTTACCTGTTTTCCATCAAAAAGAGCGCTGTCCGGTGGGCAATCAGCGGAACGTTCATCGCGATCGCTACCATTTTCTGTGTTTGGATCTATAACTCCGTCCAACCCGAACCCCATAAGGTAAAAATTGAAGACCTTCCATCACATACCGTAAACGGAAACCTGTATTGCGAAACTGTAGGCGATTTCTGGGAAAACGGAAATCCGGTTTACGGCTGGTATTGTCCGCAAGAATTAAGCGTTGCCTGGAATAAACGCAGCATGGTGGATTACGATACGGGAATTAGCCCGAATGGCGAGCATATCTACAACGTACTCATTCGCTACATGACTTCAAGAGGAATAACGAAAGATTCCCTTGGAATGACAAAAATGACAGAAGAAGATGTCAGAAATGTAGAAAAGGGAGTGAATTCTGTACGTGAATTGGAAGGTGGTTTAAAGTCACGATTGTATACCATCAGTTTTCAGCTACAGGACAGAACCAACCCCAACGGGCATTCACTTCTAGAACGCCTTGAATATTGGCGGGCTGCGAGGGCGATAATTAAAGAAAACTGGCTATTAGGAGTTGGAATCGGCGATGTTCAGGACGAATTTTATTCGTTCTATGAAAGAGATCATTCTGCACTTCATTACGAAAATCGTCACCGTGCCCATCAAATGTATTTTACGGTAATTATCAGTTCCGGAATCCTGGCTTTCATTCTCTTCATGCTTTGGTGGCTTGCACAGATCAAAGTGGCTTGGCGCTTAAAAAGCTTGTCATGGTTGTGTTTTATTGCTATAGCGATGACCTCATTCCTCATAGAAGATACAGTTGAAACACAATTGGGCGGGATGTTCGTTTCCTTCTTTTTCGGGTTGTTTATTGCGCACCCGAGGTGGTTCATGAAAAATTCAAAAAGTAAAAGTTAAATAGGGTAAGATTATTTTTTGACTTTTGACTTTTGACTTTTAACTTTTCACTTTCTAAGTAACCAAATCCCATATTTAACGTACGCATAGCATACAACTGCAATAGTGCTCCGCTTAAAAGCGTAACTTTGCAAAAAAATCGACAATGCGTTTTGAATTAACCAAAGAATTTCTGGATGAGATCCGTCTTGCAATAGAGGGGAATGATCTGCTTTGGTTAAAAGAGCACGTTCTCCACCTACACGTTGCTGATATTGCCGAAATCCTCGACGAACTTTCAAACGAAGAAGCAAAATTCATCTATTTCTTACTGGAAGAAGAAGAACAGGCTGACGTTTTGATGAACCTGGAAGAAGATGTCCGGGACCGCTTCCTTGCTTCTCTTTCTGCAAAGGATCTTGCAGATCAGTTAGAGAATCTTGATTCGGATGACGCGGCGGATATCTTGATGGAATTGCCAAACGAGCGAATCCAGGAGGTAATTTCTCAAATGGAAGATGATGATGCCGCAGAGGACATTGTTGACCTTTTGAACTATGATGAAGATACGGCCGGGGGTTTAATGCAAAAGGAGTTCATCCAGGCGAAACTGGATTGGCCGGTAAATCGTGCGTTGGTGGAGTTACGCCGACAAGCGGAGGATGTTGAACAGGTTTACACCATTTACGTTGTTGACGAACTGTCGAAATTGGTCGGAGTACTTTCTTTGAAACGCTTACTTTTCGCGAGCCCGAAAACACCGATCCGCGAGCTTTACAATTCCAAAAACCTCATTTTCGTGAAAACTTCTGATTCTTCAGAAAAAGTAGCGAAAGTCATGGACAAATACGACTTGGTTTCCGTTCCGGTTGTAGACTTGCAAAACAAACTTGTTGGCAGGATTACTATCGACGACGTTGTAGATATCATCAAGGAAGAGGCGGAAAAAGATTTCCAGTTGGCTTCCGGTATCTCCGAAAAAGTAGAAGCGAATTCCAGTGTTTGGCGGCTTTCACGCGCCCGTTTGCCATGGCTGATCATTGGAATGGTTGGAGGATTGTTTAGTGCCTTGGTGATTTCAAAATTCGAAGGGAATATTTCTACCATTCCCGCGCTGGCATTTTTCATTCCGCTAATTACGGCGATGGGAGGAAATGTTGGAGTACAATCCTCTGCAATTGTTGTACAATCGCTTGCCCGTGGTGATGACCCGTTCGATAGTATTCTTACAAAAGTCGGTAAAGAAGCCCTGGTTGGAATTGTAAACGGTTTGCTTTGTTCTGTTCTCATTTTTACGGTCGCAACCTTTATTAATAACTTCAGCCTGGCAATGGTAGTCAGCTTCTCTCTTCTTACCGTAATTATTTTCGCGGCGATCTTTGGAACGATGATCCCACTCATATTGAACAGGTATAAAATTGATCCGGCACTGGCAACGGGGCCGTTCGTTACCACACTGAACGACGTACTTGGGCTGTTCATTTATTTCACCATAGGACTTATTATCTTGCTATAATTTAGTGCAATGAGGCCCCCGCTACCTGATCATGGACATTATTACCGGGAAACAGACCTCTCACACTTTATTGTTGAACCCTGGAATGCTTGGTCTTCACTGACATTTTTGATTCCGGCACTATACTTTATCTGGCAGATAAGCCGTTCCGGTAATAAACACCACTTCATCTTTTGGGTAGCTTGTCCATTGTTAATCATTGGAGGATTAGGAAGCACTTTCTATCACGCATTCCGGTCTTCCATCTGGTTAATTCTTGCAGATGTTATTCCTATTCTTGCTCTGGTGCTGGCGGTTTCGATCCGAACCTGGATGAAAGTTCTGCGGCCAAAATGGATGGTTATTCCAATTACTGTTCTCTTTTTCCTGCTGAGCTTTGGAATCATGCGCTTCTTTAACGATCAGGACAGGATAACGGCAAGTTATGTGGTACGCGGAACCATGCTTTTACTTCCATTTATTCTATATCTCCGGAAGCCGGAAGTGAAAGTAAAGAGTTATATCCTCTACACAATCATTGCTTTAGGTGCAGCGCTAACTTTCCGTTACCTGGATGAAAAGCTTATCATTTCATGGATGCCCTGGGGAACACATTGGTTGTGGCATATATCAACAGCTATTGCGGCTTGGTTCTTAGGGGAATTTATCATTCGGAATGATCTTGCTGAAAATAACCGTAAGCCTTTGTAGGTATAGACGATATGCATGTTGTCTCTTCAAAAAGAAAAAATATTTTTCCATTCCCGAAATCCAACTTTTAAAACTGCGCGTAATTGACTTGAAAACTTTAACACGCAGCAGCTAAACACTGCGTGTTGTAAAAACAAACATTATGAAAAAAGCAGTTTTAACCTTAGCATTAGCAGTTGCATCGGCAACATTTACATTCGCTCAAGACATGGCATCAACAACTACAGTTGGTGGCGAAGCAATGTATCCAAAGAAAGACATCGTTGACAACGCTGTAAATTCAAAAGATCATACCACTTTAGTGGCTGCAGTAAAAGCAGCAGGGCTAGTGGAGACTCTGAAAATGGCAGGACCTTACACCGTGTTTGCTCCGGTGAACGATGCCTTCGAAAACCTTCCGGCAGGAACAGTTGACATGTTGTTGAAGCCAGAGAACAAAGCTACTCTAACAAAAGTGTTGACTTACCACGTTGTTGCGGGTAAAATGGATTTCAATACTATTGCAGCGGCAATTAAAAAAGGTAAAGGAACAGCAGAATTAACAACCGTTTCGGG
>Ga0307408_100000584_pt1 | contig 31317 bp, 26 predicted proteins | sample 322Cmetagenome_FD_202116 | JGI IMG/M metagenome (GOLD analysis project Ga0307408, IMG submission 202116) | Maize rhizosphere microbial communities from greenhouse at UC Davis, California, United States - 322HYB-C-3 | ecosystem: Host-associated > Plants > Roots > Rhizosphere > Soil | place...
AGGAAGTGCCTTCTTTTTTAAAAGCGCCATGAACTTGCCTTTAAAAAGTTTGCCCATGGCTTCTACCGGGAAAAGATATTTGCCATCGCTTTTGGCGATTTTCCATTTTCCTTTTCGGGTCAACCCGCCACCGGGAACAGTACAGTGCAGGTGTGGGTGGAGGGTAAGGGTTTGTCCCCAGGTATGCAAAACGGCAATCATCCCAGTTTGAGCGCCCAGATGTTTATGGTCCCAGCCCATAGTTTCGATCGTTTTCCATGCAGCTTCAAACAGGGTATCGTAAACCTCATTGGGCTTATGAACGGCCAGCGGGTTCAGCAGGTCCGGCAGGGTGAACACTACATGAAAATACGGTACCGGTAAGAGCTCCTCTTCCCGTTTGGCGATCCATTCTTCCCGCTTGTTGCCCTGGCATTTGGGACAATGGCGGTTACGGCAGGAGTTGTAGCTGATACGCAAAGTGCCGCAGGACGTACAGGCATCGATATGCCCTCCCAATGCTGCTGTTCGGCAAGCTTTAATGGCCGATAATACCCGCAGTTGCCAGGAGTTGATAGCAGGATGTTTTACGACCGCAGGCCAATACTCTTTCAGGATGCCGGCCAGTTCTATCCCTGCCACTACTTAGCGTAAAGGGTATCCAGTGGACTGAATGGCTTTCTTCTGCCGCTGGCTGCCACATGCAGGTAGATCATGGTCGTTTCAATACATTCATGCCCCAAAAGATCTTTTACCGAAACGATGTCCAGTCCATCTTCCAACAGATGAGTGGCATAGGTATGGCGAAGGGTATGCACACTTACGTCTTTGCGGATACCTGCTGCTTTACAGGCCTGGTTGATGGCCCATTGCACCCCGCGCTGGGAATAGCGGCTGTCGAAATCGCCTCCTTTTTGCCCTTCGGGCTTGCCATTAAAAAGCCACAATTGCGGGTTTTCTGCGTGGATGTACTGTTTTAAGCCCCGGACAAGCATCGGTGAAAGAGGCACGTAGCGGTCTTTCTTGCCTTTGCCCTGGTATACGTGGAGCATTTGGCGGTCAAAGTCAAGATGGGAAAGCTGGACCGCCCGGGCTTCGGCACAGCGCAACCCGCAACCGTAAAGCAGGCCGATCAGGATGCGGTGTTTGAGCAATTTGGGTGCTTTCAGCAAACGCCGCATTTCTTCCCTGGAAAGTACTACTGGAAGTTTTTTGTCATGCCTGATGACGGGCAACTCGATCCGCTTGTCGTTCAGCCCTGCCAGCCGGAAGGCAAAACGAAGCCCGTAAACGGTGAACTTGAAATAGGAATCGGATGGCGTATTATGCCGTTGCTGGATGAGGTAGAGATAATCGTTAATCTGGTCGATATCCAGCTCGGTGGGCAGCTGGTTAAAATGAAGGGCAATGTGGGCTAGGTGCAGGGCGTAGTTCTTCAGAGTGCTTTCGCTCTTGCCTGAAAGGGATACTTTTTGCTGTAGGGATGCGTAGAGTTCGCTGAATCCTGCTATTTTAGCGCAAGCAGAATCGACTTGAGTTGGCTTTTTTTATTCATAATTATCATGTTGGTTCTGCTAATTTACGCGATGGAAAGGTAGGCGATTGGAAAAACTACCGAAGGTTTCGTACAACACCATGTTTAAATTATGCCCGGCTGAGGTGGTTCTCGAAGTTTTCTGCTTTTTAACTACATTAGTGCAGCTCGACACGGAAGTGCTATTAATCGGGCACAATATAAACACTCAACGTTATGCCCAAGTTTAAAAACACCATTCTACTCACTTTCATCCTGACATTCGGGACTTTATCTTATTCACTCGGGCAAGTGACAGAGGAGAACATGAGAGAAACTGTATTGAAAAAGGGAATAAGAGACAGCCTCTTCATTTTTGACTTTTCACGACCTAACAACCATAACGAAACACAACTTAAATACTTAGGAACTCTTAAATCGAAAGACGGAAGAGCATTTAAGATAATGACCTATTGTTGGATATGGGGACTTTCCCAAAGAGCAACTAATAGAATCCTCATTTATAACCAAAATGATAAATATCTCGGGAATTATAAGCTAGATATGAGGTATGAATTGCCAGTGAAAATAGAAAAGAATCAACTGCTTTTCAAAGTTGACGAAAACGCTCAACCTCAACGAATAAGTTTTTCCAATGGACTGCCCAAACAAATAATGATTGAGGGCGGAGACTTATACCTTTTCGAGGGTGCGTGAATAAAACCTGGGCATAATCGAGTAGACGGCTCTGCCAGAATTAACTGACAGAGTGCGCCTCTCACACCACCGTAGTGCGACAAGAAGTCGCTTACCATAACTGTTTAACGTTCACTGAACGATTAAACCTTGTGTTCCATCACAAGTAGCCTACGGGCACGTGCATGCCGGGTAACTGATTTGTGCGAAGCTGCCCGGACAATATAGCCCGTAAAGGATTTCCGCGAGGAAACCTGTCATGATATCGTTAATCCATGGGGGCTAATGTTTCCGAACGTTACTTCGGCAATAAGGGACTTTAACCCTCCAGCTTTATGAATTTCTCCTATATTTACCATTCAAGGCACACACATTGGCTCTGTGGCTATTGCTTGTTTCGGTGGTGTATGTTATTTCGCTGCTTTCTATTAAATTAGTACTGGCTAGCCGCTGAGGTGCTATTAATCCGCAACTGCAACAAGCCTCACCGTTATAGGGCATTTTAAAAACGACCATGAAACCAACCTTATTTCTGTTGACACTCTGTTTCGGACTTTGGAGCTGTAACCGTGAGAATAAAACGACTAGGAAAAGTAGCTTCATTAATACTTCTAAAACAGAAGTAGCTACCAAACAAAATACTAACGTTTACATAAAGGACAGGTCACAATATAGCTCGACATTTATTAATGGGCTATCAGAATTCAACGAGCCGATTAAGTTTATTGACAACTTCATAGTTGTCGGTAAAGACACTACTTATTTCCCAGACCAGCTTCCTATAAAAAAGAAAACGTCTTTTAAGGCCGTAAAAGGCAACCAATATTTTTTGCTTTCAATCCAAAGGGTTAACCAAACGGACGTGGAATATGATTTTGAAATTATAGAAAATAATGAAACAGTAGACTCCAAGATTGGAAGGGGTACATTATCTTCCATGTTTTTCTTGGCATCAGAGGTCGACGAAGACAGCCAAACTGGTGATAGTTATGGGAGCAGTGAATATTTGGATAATTCAAGTAATTGCAGCCTCTCCATAAGAGTCGGAATTGAAAAAGACGATTACGGACGACTACGAGCGACAATAAATTATAAGTGCAACGACAAGGTTGGAATTGCTTTCAATTTGGAGGACTGTCCAACACTTCGAACAGAATAAAAACGCCCTATAACAAAGTATTTGAATCATGCGGTGAAGTGGTAACGTCCAGGGCCGACGCATTAGAACTTTGTATCGGCAATGAGTTTCAACAGAAATTTCTCATTCCATCCAGCCATTTTTCTTTTTGCTTTCAGGCTTGATTTACTTGCCTATGCAGTTTCTGTTCGTAGGGACAAGCATTTGCTCCTGGCTGACTTCAGGCCCCACCTCACGGTGATAGCCCTTGACATTTGCTAAATGTGCGTTGATTTCGTTTCTCTCCCTACAAAGTCAAAGTATGCTTTTCAAAATAAAATGGCTATAAACTCAAAGTTTACAGCCATTTTGAAGTCTTCTCAATTTTTTAAAAATTACTTTCTTTCTGGAATTAAACCAAGTTCGGTCATCATACCAATTTGATCAAAATGTTCCCAGTGCTGGGTAATTTTGTTATTTACAATTTCATAAATTGTGATTCCAGTAATCTTTAAACTTCTTCCAGTAGGAGGCAAGAAATCTAAGAATGTACCATCATGGGTAACATCAGCAGACCATATCCCAACAAAAAATTGCCCATCTTGCAAAAGCTTTTCAACCTTGTAGCCTTGAGAAAAAGCAGTTTGAACAACCCCAATAGTTCTTTTAAAGCCTTGCTTATTTGGTTCTGAACCAAAAACAGGAGAATGGTCAATGAAATTTTCATCCACAATTTCATCTACAATTTTTCGAGCTTCATCTGCATTTGAAGCATTGTAAAAGTCTGAAAAATAGCGCATAGCTATTGATTTTTGTGTTTCTGTCATAATTTTTGATTTATATAATAATTAATTCTCGACAAAAATATACCTTTACATTCTTAAAGTAAAGTACATACTTTTAAGTATGATACATTCCTAAAAGTTAGATTTGCTGATTATCAATTGATAAAAAATTAAATAATGAAAGAAATCATTTCAGATTGTCCAGTTAGAAAATCTTTTGAGGTTATTGGCGGGAAGTGGAAGTTACTCATTATAGACTGTTGTAGAACAGAAACTAAAAGATATGGGGAACTAAAAAAACTTATTCCAGACATTAGCGAGAAGATGTTAATTCAAGAACTTAAGGCATTAGTAGAAGTTGGAATTTTACATAAGCAATCATATAATGAAGTACCACCAAAGGTTGAATACAGTTTGACAATGAAAGGACAAAAGGCTATACCTCTTATTGAAATATTACGAGACTTTGGTAAAGACTATTTCTAACAATGAAAGAGGCAGCACACAACAGGCGTTTGGCAAGATTGCGAATCTTGTGGTAAATTCAGGTTTACATTTCGCAAGAAATTTTATCTTTAACAGAAAATAATCAGTTCCGAAGTTCGCAACCTCGCCAAGCGCCGGAACGTTAGTGGTAACCTTAAAAAAACCTACAATAGCTCAAGACAAATGCGAAATGCAACCTTCACGACTTTTTCAAGCTTAGCTCTTCTTTGCTCTTGCAGTTCTTCACCCACTGACTTAAACAGCAAGGCTGACACTGTAGCAACAAAAAATGCAACATCTGCTCAAAGCGTACCGACAAATAGAACTATTGATAAATCAAAACATTTAGGGGTTTGGTGGAACAGCCAGGAGAAGGACGCACCACATGCGAGTTTTGCAATAAATGACTCTACGATTTTTTATCCTGACCAAGAAGGAAAGTCAGAATTTAAATATGAAATTAAAGGTGACTCCTTGATAATTTATTTCCAGGACTATATCAACAGCTCCCATATAGACAAACTGACAGAGAACACATTAGAGTTAACGACCGACGGAGAGAAATCTTTATTTTGGAAGAATGAAAAATAAACGTTGCACACACAGTATGTTTAAATTATGCCCGGGTGACGTGGTTCTCAAAGTTTTCTGCTCTTTAATTACATTAGTGCAAACCGGACAAGGAAGTGTTTTTTAGCGGGCACAATATAGACACTAACCGTATGGGGCATTTTAGGACGACATCCGAATGAAAGAGAAACTGACAAAAATAATATTACCATTCATTCTCATATCGACAGGTTTTCTGCTGACATATTGTTCTTTCTATTGGCTTGTTTTTATTCGACTAAAACTCATTGGCATTGATGACAACATTTTTGGCTTTTATGTCCCAATTGCTATTTCGGCTGTTTTAATTTGGTTTTATTTCAGAAAAAAACTCCGGCTGCTCGACACGACAGCCAAGCATAGAGAGTTTACGCTTTTCATATCTTGGATTTTATTGACCGCACCGATTTTGACTTTTCAATTTTATCTTGACCGAGAAACGGGAGAATTAACACACTTAAAAAGTGTAGACGAAATTTTGACCAATAAACCGACAATGTATTATTCAATCGAAAGTTCATCACAGCATAAAAATAGAAGCGGTTTATTTGTCGCAAAAGGTTATCCCGACAGAGGAAACGAAATAGGAATTGGATGTTACTATGCTTGTCCCTTAACAGACAAAGGTGGTAGTATTTATAACAATAATATTTGGATAGGAACAATGTTCGGCGACAAATTTAGTAACAGAGTATTTGACGACAAAGCGAAACAAACAAAACTCATAACGCAATTTATAGACTCTTCAGTTAGACTTTACGACAAGTATGAATATAAAACAACATTTTTAAAACGACTTTCAAATTCTGACGAAAGAGACTATTATGTTAAAGCAATTCAACAAACTAATCTTCCATATGACGACGAGAATTTAATAATTTTAAAAGAAGAAACGGATAATTACCAATCAAGAACAGGGACAAGTTTGTGGTGGACAGTTTTTTTCATAATAACTTCTAACTTGGCTTGGACACTTTTGACAATATTCACAAAACTAAAGCCCGCCCATCGCCCCCAAAAACGTTACCTGCCATATTAAAAAAAACTGACTAACGCATTTAACAAACGACTACTCTGAGTAAAAATGGAAATAAAACGAATAAGCAGTTTTGAAAGTAATCTTGTAATTGAATTATTTGACAAATACAGAATATTTTACAAACAGCCTTCAAATATTGAATTGGCTAAAAACTTCATTCAGGCTCGACTTAACAACAACGAGTCGATAATTTTCGTGGCGACTATTAAAGACAAAAATGAATTCATTCCTGTAGGATTCACGCAACTTTATCCAAAGTTCTCTTCTGGAAGAGCAATTAAAATTTGGATACTTAACGACTTATATGTAGAACCAGAGTATAGAAAGCAAGGAATAGGAGAAAGTCTGATCAATATTGCATTGAAATATGCAAAGGAAGACCGAGCAAGCCATGTTGAACTTTCAACAGCTGTAGATAATTATACTGCACAAAGTCTTTATGAATCCCTTGGGTTTAAAAGACAGAATCCAAGTACAGACTTTTTTAATTATAAAATTGACATTGTGTAGTTAAAAAATATAGCAGGTAACACCCACCTTTGCAAAAATGGCGGGTGACATTATTCTCGAACTTTTCCTACATTTAATTAAGTTTTCTGCCGGGTGACAATGAAGTGCTTTCTATCCGCCATCTTCGCAAAGCCCAACCGTTAGTGGCAAATGTAGAAACCTAACAAACGCGTCGACTCGCCACCAATAGGACTCCGGGTACAACTAAAGACAATGATAATTGAGACCACATTAAACCTTCAAGAGATTGACAAGAGAGTTTCTGAAATTCAAAGGAAAGGGAAAAGACTAATCGTATTTCCTTGTAAAAACAAAATTGTATATGCAAATCGGGATGGCGACAAACTCACACTTAGGAATTCGACCTTTAGGGCATCAGGAAACATTAATATTCATGAAAAAAAGATTCGGTTCAAGGTCGACATTTCTATCGCTTTCAAAATAGCAGGAGTTTTGACCTTGTTACTTTTTGCGGTCGCTATTTTTTCTAACAAAGTGACTATAAACGGAAATGCTAATCCTTCTGTAGTTGAAAGACTTAGTTATTTCGGCTTCGGTCTCCTATTGCTCCTTATCCCGGTTTTAATTTTATTAAAGCAAAAATCAGACTTCGAACAAGTGATCAAGGAAGTGCTTGCCAACAAATCCGACTAAAAGAACATCAGCCCCTAGCAGTATGTTTAAATTATGCTCGGCTGACGTGGTTATCGACGCTTTCTTCTTTTTAACTACATTAGTGCAGCTCGACACGGAAGTGCTATTAAGCAGGACAATTTAAACATAAACCATTACCTGATATTTTAAAAGACATGAACCGAACTCTGATAATAATCACAACTTTGAACTTATTAACGCCTATTTATTCTTTCGCTGACCCTGAATTCGAACTGGCGAGAATCTTGCAAGTAGGAACAACAATGACACAAGCACCAAAATATATGGGAATTTCAATTAACCTTTACAGAGTTGCAAAAGCCGAAAAGATCGACGATATCAAAGATCTGCAAAATGAAATAGAAAAAGCTAAAGATAAAAAGGTCGACCTGTATAAAATTACGACGGACTTGGCGATTATTTTTTCAAATAAGGCAGTTCCATTTGACGACTTAACCATTACAACAATTCCACACAAAATGCTTTTTGGCAATATGGTCAGCAAGACTGTAGGATACCGTGAAATCGGAGGTTTCATTCCTTCATCCGAAGTTGCTATTATTTGTAAATATATCAGAGAACATAATTTACAAACTTTTGAAGGCTTTGCGAAACTTTATGACAACGTTTCTAAAGAGGCGAAAACGGAACTTATAGAAATGGGAAATTTGGACAAGAAAGAATTATTCAGCTATCTTAAACCCTTGACAGACTTTTATTTCGCTGCCGAAAAGGACAACAATTCAATCATCATTGCAGGAGAATAATAAAAACATTAGGTAACATCGGCTCTGTTGCTATTTCTGGTCTCGATGGTGTATGTTATTTCTCTGCGTTCTATTACATTAGAGCAGTAATGCAGCAACCGCAACAAGCCTAACCGTTGCCTGTAATGCAAAAAGCCTACATACAACTAATCTTAAGAAAGTCACGTAACCTTTTAGTCAGACGTTTCAGAGTAAAATACAGGGTCCCATCTATAAATAAAAAGCCATTTTGCTCTCGGCAAAATGACTCCTCTCCTTATTATATTATTTACAGGCAACTCAGAACTTACCTAAAATCATTTCTTAGCTCTAACTGCCTTTACCTGTTCAGGCGTTATAGCACTTGCCTTATTGCCAAAACTGTTTCTAACGTAGGTAAGCACATCAGCAATCTGCTTGTCAGACAAATAATTATACGGCGGCATAGCGTTGCTATATGTCTCGCCATCTACCTTTTGCTGAAACATACCCTTTAATAAAATATTCACTAATTTCTGAGGAGTCCCCAGTACAAAGCTTGTCTTAATCAAAGGCGGATTTAGATTTTGAACCCCTCCTCCATCTACCTGATGACAGGCCACACAGGTTTGCATATACAAAGCTTTCCCCGCAGCAATAGATTTAGATAAAGAAGGTGCAACTTTCCCTGAAGCTGATGCCTTTTTCGTTACTGAGGAAGCGACCACTTTAGCAGGACTTTTCGGTGTTACAGAAGGCTTTGCAAGCCTTGACGCTCCCTTAACAGCTGGCTGCTTTTTTGCAACAATCGCGTTATTTGCAGTTTTACTATCAGCGGCAGTTGAGTTATACGATATTTTAAATATTGCCCCTTTAACATCGTCAGAAACATATAAAGAACCATCAGGGCCTTGCGCTAGCCCACATGGTTTTCTATCGGCCCTTCCCATAGCTGCTTTTTCAGGAGTTCCGGCAAAACCATCGGCAAAAACTTCCCAATCTCCAGAGGGCTTTCCATCTTTAAAAGGCTGAAAAACCACAAAAAATCCCTTTTGAGGTTCAGGAGCACGGTTCCATGATCCATGAAACGCTATAAAAGCACCGTTTTTATATTTCGCAGGAAATTGGTTTCCGGTATAAAACAACAAGCCATTAGGTGCCATGTGTGCCGGGTAGGCAGCTACCGGGTCAAGGTATTGCGCTGAGCCCTCCTTTTTACCATCTCCTCCATACTCAGGAGCAAGCATTTTCTTTTTCCTCATCGGATCGTAATAAATAAACGGCCAGCCGGCATCGCTTCCCTGCGAAAGAGCATACATACATTCAGCAGGCAATTCGGCATTATCCTTTACTGTAAATAAATCCGGGAAAATTGTATTTAACTGATCGCGGCCATGCTGCATAACAAACAGTTGCTTGGTTTGCTTATTTATGTCCACGGCTACAACATTTCTCAAACCGGTTGCATAGCGTGTTCCATCTTTATAAGTCTGATTTAACTTATCCGAGCGAAAAAGCCATACTCCACCGCCAGTTTCAAGCAAAGGGCAATTCTCCTGCCCCATTGATCCCAGCTGCCTGTCCTGCACCTGACACGAGTTAGACGGGCAACCAATCGGAATAAACATATTCCCATTATCATCCACTACAATTGATTTTGTTTCGTGGGTCCCTTTGTCTACCAGGCCAGTCACCAGCTTCTCCGGCTGATCCGGGTTAATCACATTGTAGTTTTCGTCTAACTTATAGCGAAAAATCTCGCTGTTGGATGAGGTGTACAAATAACCGTTTTTAATATAAACACCAGTACCAAAAAAATCGCCAAATCGCGAGGCAACAATGGTCTTGCCATTATTTTCCTCAAGCATAATTGTTCCCTTACCTTCCTTCAATCTCGCAAGCCTTACATAGATTTTATTATTCGGGGTTACCGCAATATGGCGTGCCCTTCCAAGCCCATCAATAAGCATCTCGGCTTTGAATTTCTCGGGAAGTGTTAGTCCGGCATTGGCATCACTTTGCCCTTTTACTGTGAATGAGTAAACGAAAAGTAAACCTGTAACTGTTTTTTTTAAAATCCTTCTTAATCGTAAATCCATTACTCTAATTTGTTTTTTATTCTTTTTTTAATAAATATTCCTAAATAGGCCACTTTGTCTCCCTCCTTATAATGACATCTTTTATATCATAATCATTCTCAGTCGCTTTTAAAAAAGGCGTTTTGTCATCTCGAGTAGAGAACTTTTGCAAAAGAAAAATACAGGGATGACATTTAGTATGTACTATAAGTATGTATTTATTGCCGTTGGCTTCAGCCAACGGGAGTTAAGAATATTTTCAAGGGCTTTAGCCACATTAATGCGGCTAAAGCCTTTAATTATATTCCCTTTTTTCGTCAGCTAAAGCTGACGGCAATAAATAACCCGCATTGTTTTCAACATTGATAATCAATAGCTTACAAACGATGTCATTATAACGATAGGAGAGATCTTAGGCAATACGCGTGATAAAGCGCTTTAAGATTCCTCCTATCGTCGGGACAATGCGAGTTAGCCTATATATAGCTAAATGTCACACAATATTTTTATTGTTGCACGCAAAGCCGCGACGTTTATCGCGAAGCCGCAATTCTATTGCGCCTTTGCGAACTCTTTGCGTCTCTGCGCGAAATCAGCATTGCTACTGTAATTCAATGTTTGAAAAAAATCACCTTCTCGGAATGACAAAACGAGTCAGCCCTGCCTTATTTATATTTTTATCATGCCGTTGCCTAAAGGCCCGGGCTTTTCGCTCATACTGCACGAGGCCTTAGCCACAAGGCCGGTATCCGCTGCAATCCCTAACGGAAAGAGCAACCGAGCAGCATTAAATTTAAGTGCCCGAAAATACTTCCTCTTCCTCATTAACGTTAACATAGTCATACAGTTCCTTACTTTTTGTCAACGGCCCCATCAAAAACCAGATAATTAAAAGGCCAACCAAAGCTAACAATCCATATCCTAGAAAAAGAAAATTATAAGCATGTGTATAACCGCCCTGGCCTATAGATGAAGAGAGCACCCTTCCCGAAAGGAAATTAAATAATGCCCCGCCCAAACCGGTGCCCACACAACCCAGCCCCCATACAGTCGCTGCCGCACTTGGAGGAACTATGTCTGCCGGACAAGCCAGGGAATTGGCTGTGTAAGAAGTATATCCAAAACCTGCTATCCCAAAAACGATTAATGAGGCAACCGGTGTTAGGGTGATAAACGGCGTCATAATAAGCGGTGCAGCCATTATACCAGCCGATAAGCACAAAGCCAGTTTCCTGGCCTTGTGTATTGGCATGCCCCGTTTAATAATAACCTGAGTAAAGTAGCCACCTGCAAGATTCCCAACATCGGCAATTAAAAAAGGCAGAATGGCATAAAAACCAATCTGCGATAGTTTCCAGTGATGCACATCGGCCAAATACCGTCCAATCCAAAAAGTTACGAAATACCAAACCGGGTCAAGAAAAAACTTGCTCAGGGTAAATGTGGCAACAAAACGGGTTTTAAAAAGCCTGCCGGGAGGAATGATCTTCACTTTAGTTTGATTTACAGACGCTCCTGGTGTATAATAAATAAACCAAAATACCGCCAGCCAGATATAGCCAAAAACTGCAAGGACAATAAAAGTGGTCCGCCAGCCATAACTTGTCCCTAAAAAAGCGACCAAAGGCGGCACGATAATAACCCCTAAAGCAGAGCCACTATTAAATATACCCGAAGCAGTAGACCTTTCATGCGGAGGAAACCATTCGCCTGTAAGCTTTAAAGCGGCGGGCCAATTACCCGCTTCTCCCAACCCAAGTAAAAACCTAACCAGGCCGAATTGAAAAGGTGTAACCACAAACGCATGAACCAGGCCTGCCGTAGTCCAAAACGCCATACATAGCGAATAACCCAGGCGAGTACCAAGCTTATCGATAACATAGCCCGAAAAAGCATTTGATATCATATAAGCAAAGAAAAATGCGGCTGCAATGTCGCCAAATGCTTCATCTGGAATTAGCTTACGCAGATCTCCATCGGCACTTAAAAAAGTAAAAGATAAACGGTGCACGTAATTAAGCAAAGTGGCCAAAAAGGCCATTGCTATCATTACCCATCGAAGTTTCAATGGTTTTACGTTTTCTTTCATAATTTATCGGGCCAAAGCGAATTGAGAGCGGAGGCGGATATCATCAGATGAGCTGCCCAGCATAAGTTGAACAGTGCCTTCCTCAATCCTGAACCCGTGTATTTTTTCGTCGTAAAATGTCAACTGACTGGCAGGGACGGTAAAACTCACTGTTTTCTTTTGCCCTGGATCGAGTGTAATGCGTTCGAACCCACGCAGCTGTTTTGCGGGCCGTTTTACACTTGATTTCACTTGATGAACATATAACTGCACTACTTCATCTCCTTTTACATTTCCAGTATTTTTTATGTCTGCTGTTACAGTAATTTCACCGTTTTCAGCAATACTTTTTTTCGAAAGCTTAAGATTTGAGTAAGCAAATTGCGTGTAACTCAAGCCATGCCCAAAGGGAAACAAGGGTTTGCCATTAAGATACATGTAAGTAAATCCTTTAGTTACATCATACTCATCCTGAGAAGGCACCTGCTCCTCTGAGGCATAAACAGTATACGGCAACTTTCCACCGGGATTAATGTTTCCGAAAATAGCATCGGCAATGGCGTTTCCTCCTTGCTCTCCACCCCACCAGGCTTCGATAATGGCCGGAGCCTTTGCCTTTAGATTTGGAACGGTGAGCGGGCCTGCGTTCATCAGCACTACAATGGTGCGCGGATTAGCAGCCAAAACAGCATTAAACAATTCTTCCTGATTTCCTGGTAAGCCCAGGGATTTCCGGTCGTGCCCCTCTCCTTCTATTGTCAGCGTGGTACCTAAATAAAGTATTGCTACATCTGCTTTCCTGGCAGCTTCAACCGCTTTTTTCAATTCGTCTTCTTTGTTAAATCCCTGGTTATTTTTCGGAGGTGTAATTTCGGCGCCAGTTACCACCAGCACTTCAGTACCAGGCTGCATCCTGTTCCTTATTCCCTCAGCAGGCGTCACCGGATTAATCGGCTTGCCACTATATCCTCCCGGAGTAAAGATACCTGCATGAGGGCCAATTACGGCTATCGTTTTAATTTTTGATTTATTCAGCGGAAGCAATGCTTTTTCATTTTTTAAAAGCACCAGTGATTCCTGAGCCTCCTTTAATGCCAGGTCGATATGTTTTTGACTACCGATCACCGACATTGGGATTTTACTATACTTCCCACTATTGAACGAATCGAATTCGCCAAGTAAAAAGCGTACCCTCATCACCCGGGCTAAAGCATCATTTAATCTTTCTTCCGGAATCAAGTGCTGGTTAAGTGCCGCAGGAATGTATTCACGGTATTCCTTGTCAGAGAAATCGCAGCCGGCATTAATTGATTTTGCCACCGCTTCCTCGAAAGACATTTTACCCTTTTCGTGCCCTTTCACCATAGTGTTTACTCCACCCAAATCAGAAACTACAAAGCCTTTAAAACCCCAGTTATTTTTTAAAATATCGGTGAGCATCAGTTTGTTCACGTTGTTGGGTACTCCGTTTATCGCGTTGTAAGATGCCATTACGGATTGCGCCTGCCCTTCCACAATACAATCTTTAAAGTGAGGAAGCCAGAACTCGTGCAACATCCGCTCGCTCAAAACTGCATTAAGGCTCGTGCGCTCCTTCTCCACATTGTTTACGGCATAGTGCTTAAGTGTTGCTGCAAGCTTCAGGTGTTGAGGGTCATCGCCCTGTAATCCTTTAACGTAGGCAACACCCAGGCGGCCCGTTAAGAAAGGGTCTTCACCATAACATTCATTTATGCGCCCCCAGTAAGGATTTCTACTAATATTGACTACCGGAGACCGATAAATCAAACCTTTTTTCTCCCCCTGGAAATCAGGGTTTGTATGCCAGCCGTTATATATTGCCCTTGCCTCATCAGAGATGGCAACTGCAGTTTCGTGAACTAATTTCGGGTTCCAGGTTGCGGCAGCGGCAATAGACACTGGAAACATGGTGGTTGGCCTGGTCCAAACTACGCCGTGCAAAGACTGGTTCCAATAATCGGCCCTGATGTTAAACCGGCCAATGTCTGGCCCTCTGTGATCAAGGAATGTCGCTTTCTCTTCAGGAGTCATTCTTGAAATCAAATCCTGCACCCGTTGTTCAACTGGCTGCTTTTCATCCAGGTAAAGTGGAATTGGCCCCTGGGCACGAAGCTGACTTGTTCCTGCCAGAAAAAGCAGATAAGTAAATCTTTTAAATCCTTTCATAGTTTTTTTAATCCTTAGTGTATGTGTTATTAGTTGTGTTATATTTTCTTTATTTCTATTAATTCCTCCTTCTCATTGCGAACTTTTATTTTATTACAAAGCGGCCTTCCCAGGCCATTCCATTCTACCTTCATCTCATCCTCGTCCTGAAGCCGGATATTGTTTCCGAAACTAAAAGCATCGGCGCCAAAGAAATGTACATGCGATTGATAGGGTATGCGATGATTTTCGTATTTGAAATGATGATATTCCAGATTGGCAAGGTTATGCGCCATATTTTCTTCGCCCGTTTGTATATCTGCCAACCACAGCTTTTCCCCGTTTCTGGATATGCTAACACTTCCGCTAAGCGATGAAAAGTCGGCATTGATTGCCAGCTCCGGGCCAATAGCACACTGCCGAAGCTTCGACGGAGCCAGATAGAGGTAATTTTTCTTTTCCATTACATGGTCCGAAAACTCGTTCCCCGTTGTAAAACCAATGCGGTAAGGCGTTCCGTTTTTATCCACAAGGTATATGCCTGCCACTTCTGGCTCTTCCCCTCCATCGTTTCCATACAACGGCACTTCCAGATATTCGCCATGAGCTTTAAGAACAGCCCCGTTTCCTTTATAAAACCACTCGGGCTGCACGCCAATTTCTCCGCGTACCGGAGTACCTCCTTCTACCCCCCACTGATACATCTGCATGCTATCAGTAGGTTTGTCATCGGCAGCCTGGTGCATCATCTGGCGGTTTAATGCACTATTCTTATGAGTAAGGCCCGTGCCTGCAACAAGGCAGCTCATGGGCGCATGGGGATTATCGAAAGAAGGAAGAAGCTTCCACTCGCTTTCAGCATGATAGATACCATCGTAATCCAGTTCTTCAGAGGAAAGATTTTCAGCTATCAAGTCTATCAATTTTACTCCTTGTTCAAGGGCTGATACTGCCAGATCATAGATAGAATTAAAGCTATTGATCAGTATTAGCTTTGGCTCCTTAACCAAGGCAATCCTTCTTTCTGATTGATTTTTTATCTGTACTAATCGTCTTATCTCTTTCATGTTCTTACTTATTGTGTTACCCAACCTCCATCTATTGAAAAGCCGCTACCGGTACAGAAGCCAGAAGCCGGACTTGCCAGGTATAAAGCTATTCCTCCTATTTCATGCGGTTCAGCCCAACGCCCCATCGGTACTCGTGATATGAATGCTTTGTATTTCTCCGGATCATTGAGTAAAGGAAGGTTTAGTTCGGTAGCAAAAGGCCCGGGCAATAAGGCATTAACAGTAATCCCGGTAGTGGCAAGTTCCATAGCTAAGGACCTGGTGAGTTGAAGAATAGCCCCCTTACTCGTTGCATAAGGCGTACGCTCGGGAATGGCGGTAAGTGAGAGCATGGAGCCCACGTTAATGATGCGCCCATAGCCATTTTTCTTCATTAAAGGCACTACTTCCCGACTGGCAACCCAAGCACCCGTTACGTTGACCTGCTGAACCTTATTGAAATCATCCATAGACAGTTCTTCTATTTTTCCTCGGATGTTAATGCCTGCCGAATTAATCAGGATGTCTATTTTTCCGAAATGACCGGTAGTCGTGCTAACAGCATTTTTGATGCTTTCTTCACAAGTGACATCGCAAACCGTGCTCATGCAGTCAACCCCATAGGTGGAGCTGATTAGGGACTCCGACTCTTTGTTGGTAACCTCGTCCCTTGCAGCAATAGAAATATCCGCTCCAGCTTCTGCAAGAGCTTTTGCCATAGCCAAACCAAGGCCGCGGTTTCCACCCACAATAAGAGCTGTTTTTCCGTTTAATTTAAATTGATCTAATATGCTTATTTCGCCCATTGTTCCTATTATTCTATAATATCAAAGTGTTCCAGCCCTTCGGTTTTAAGACTTAAGCCCATGCCTGGCTTGTTGTCATCCAATTGAAGTTTGCCGTTTTCTGCAACAGCTTCGCCATCGAAAATGTACCAGAACATTTCGTTCCCTACCTCAATTTCTGTTTTCGGGAAATATTCAGCCATTGGCGCTGCGAAAGAACTCATTACCACGTGCAGGTTGTGCATCTGCCCACCATGCGGAATTACTTCCACTCCATGTAAATGCGCCATCGTGCAGATTTTTTGTGCCTCAGTGAAACCGCCAACTCTATTGGTATCAAACTGGAAAATGTCTAAGGCATCAGCTTTCAACAGATCGAAAAAGCCATAGCGGGTGTACGCGTGCTCGCCTCCAGAAAGCGGAATATCGGTGTATTGCTTCAGCTTCGCAAAATTATGGATTTCATCGGGCAGCATCAGTTCTTCTACCCAGCGCAGGTTAAAAGGCTCAAGCATTTTTAAAAACTGTCTGGCATAAGGATAGTTAAATCCCATATAAGCCTCCAGCATAATATCTACATCGTCGCCCACTGTTTCGCGTACAACCTTTACCATTTCCACATTTTTCCGCATGCCCTCCATGCCATCGGTCAGTGGATAACCGCAGCGCATCTTCATTCCGGTAAAACCTTCAGCCTTATATTGGGATGCTTCAGCCTGAAGACTGTCCAAATTACGGGTATATAACCTGCTGTAATAGGTTGGGATATATTCTTTAGTACGCCCGCCCAATAATTTAAATACTGGCTGGTTTGCAGCTAAGCCTTTAATGTCCCATAGCGCAATATCAAGGGCACTAATGGCTGCAAGTACGGCACCTGTTCGTCCATAAGCTACAGTAGAGCGGTACATCTTTTCAAATAAATATTCATTATTGGTAGGATCTTCGCCCACCAGCAGCGATTTTAATTTTGAATCGATTATTTGCTTGCAGATATCTGGGCATAAGCCTGCATTGCCGATTCCGACATGGCCTGCATCTGTCTCAATTTCTACCACCAGCCAGCTGAAAAAACGATAAACCTGCTGTGCATCTTCTTGAAAAGGTAACATGCTTACCGGAGTAGCAAATATGGTGTCTGATGTTTTAATGGGACCGTTCCACTTATAAAGCTTGGTACGGATCGCTGTAATTTTCATACTTATTTTAAAATGTTAATTATGACTGTTAATTCAATGTCTTTTAGTTGTTGGTTGCTGAGGACACCATAGCTATTAAGTTAAGCGATTTGTCCGGTGTGGGTTGACCTTTCTCTCCCCCTGGGAGAGATGCCGAAGGCCGAGAGGGTAACACGCTTTACTGGATTTTTCGCTTGCTATTTCCTTAACTTAATAGCATTGGTGGGGACACCAACCTATTAAGTTAAGACATTGGGGATATACATAGTCTCATACCCTCTCTGCCTTACGGCATCTCTCCCAAGGGGAGAGAAAGGCTACTGCACGCATACTTAACGCCTTAACTTAATAGCATTGGTGGAGACACCAACCACCGCAAAAATGCCAAAACGCCCGTGCTGGTGTCCTCACCAGCACCTTCAATTCCTTAAAAAACGACATTGACTGCTAATTCATGATTTAAGTCTTGATTGAGAAAATCCCGGAACAGCTATTTGTATGCAGGGATTTTATCAAGCATTTTTTTATCCAATAGTTGAAATGAAGAAGCTGGCCCGAGATCTGGTTCATTCCATTGGCTCAGTGCCCAAACCAATTTTTTATCGGGTGTAACTTCAAGCAATTGCACTGTGCCCGGCCAGTCTTTTGCATTTTTTACGTCAGCACCACACCAGTTGGCTATTACCGTATTGCCGTTTGGCAAACGTTCTACTCCCTGGGCAATAAAAAGCCTGATCTCCGGGACATCGCTTTGGTTTAGTTCCCATACTACTTTGCCGTTTTTATCTACTTCATAAATTGTATTATGATAAGACGAAATAAGAGTATTGCCATTTGTTAACCGGGTAGCAGACCAGGGGCTGCGACAGGTAAAAGACCAAACTGTCTTGCCATTGGCATCGTATTCAGCCACCACATTAGAGTCCAAATGTGCTGCTAAGACATTGCCAGATCCCAGTATGCGTACCCTTCTAAATTGCAAATGCGCCTTTGGCTTCCCTGTAGGCAGGGTAAACTCTTTTATGCTTTTGCCCGATACCACATCCACAATTTTCCCCTTGGCTGTTGGCCCCCCGTTTATTACATACATTATCCAATCCTTACCAATGGCTTGTACAGCATGTATCTCGGTACCTTTTTCCGCCTCGACGTTCCATATTATCTTTTTATCAGGACTTACTTCGCTAGCACCGGTTTTGCGGCAAAAAACAATATTGCCATTTTCACGCATCGTAGCATCGCCAAGTTCTTCCATCTCCCCTTGTTCGTTTTTGAAGGGAATATCATAAGACCATTTAACCTTGCCATCACGGATCACATAAATTGTTTGAACAGCCTTGCGATACTCCCATTCCCCGGTATATAAAAAGTCGTGCTGCTTTAGCCCTTTCCCCGGTAGACGTATCGTAGTTGTTTTTTCCTGGCCTAGGGCCATATTTCCCAGAATAAATGATAGGAGGACTAATTGGGCTCTAAATGGTTTCATGTTTAATAATTTTCATAAATAAAATAAGAATCGTGCATTCCCCTCTACTGGTTCAAAGTCGTTTACCCTCTCTGTCTTACGACATCTAATGAGATTTAATTTGTTCTTAAAAGGCGTCTCATTGAGCTCCTTACAGTCGGTTCTCCCAGAGAGAAGGCTTCCCACCATGACAAACGCTTCAGCTTATAGCATTGGCATCTTCCCCACAGAGCTACTGAGTGTACACATCTTCTGTAGATTCAGTTCTTTCTTTTTCTTTTCCATTCGATGAAAAGAAACAAACCTTAGCGAAGCGATCTCATGAACACCTATTAAAAACAATTAAAAAGGTGAATAAATCTTGTGCCTTGCGAGGTGCCTTTTTTCGCACATTCCTCTGCGCAAATTCCCTTATCAGCCGCACGGTGCTGCGCCGGCCTTTCCCTTTCCGCAAATCCCATCGCTTCAGAAACCGACCGAAGGGAGCTCATTGAGACATTTAAAAGCAAAACAATAGCTCAATAAACCCGACAATGCACCTTCCTCATACACAGGCTCGCTGATAAGTGAATTATTGAGGCATAAATTTTCTTTAAAGGGCTCAATGAGTGCTTCGCAGTTTCTACCCAGGCACTTCGCAAGGCACCACCTCCGAATCAACGGTTCTGCCTATTTCAAATGCCCTCCTGCAAATCGTCTAAATACAAGAACTTCTGTACATGTAGCCCAAGGGGAGATAAAGCCCCCTTCGCGCCCTTGCAATCGCTTTATAAAATCGAACTCACAAGAATTAACCTCAATTTACTATACATCAACAAAGTTGAATAAAACAGCACACAATCTTCAGTCAGCGATTCTGCTAACACCTTTATTAATGACCTACCTTAAGAGAAGCGAAAGCAATTCCTAAGGATGGTAATTAAGATGGAAGTAAGTAGGATAATTTATAAAAGACGCTACCAGTTCAGTTCAATCAATGCCACACCCTGCCGTTTTAACTGGACGGGTATTGTTACCATGCCTGAATTAATAACCAGCTTTTTACTTTGTATTTTTTTAAGTTGCCCTGCCTTCTCTAAGGTTGTAATTTGTTCAGCACTTGGATTTTGTGGCGAACCCATTTTTTTCCATACCTCATAAGAATTGCTATTCTCATCATCAATGAGATATAAACTGAGCGTTGCTTTTTTGGCAGGGACATTTGCCATATTTACGGTGACAGTTTCCGCCGGCCCCTGTCTATCTTCGTCATGATAATTCCAAAGCATAACAGCCGCCATTTTTGCATCTTTGCTTGCTAATGCTCCGATTTCGGTCTGTGCTCCCCGAATACTCGAATCTAATACCGTTTGGAGCGGATACATCCGATTACTTTCTGCCAAAACGCGGTCACCGCTCATCATACCAAACATTCTGAACACGTTTAATACCGGTTTATCAACTCCATTTGTTGCTAAATCGCGAAATCCGTAAAACCATGGCTGATTTTCAAACTCAAACGACCAGGATACAGCTCCTAAAAAGTTCACTTTATATTGGTCGGCCAGCAGGTATTTACGGGCGAAGGTTGCCGCTGTATAGCTGGAATACATAGTTCCATTACGATAGGCATTTTCGGGATTTGTAGCCATACCACAAGCTGCACATCCCTCCGGATCTGATTCTCCTATTATAATTGGTAAATTTTTGGTTTCGGGATAAGATGCTGTTATATTGAAACCTGTGGCAATATCCCTCATTTGTGGAGAAGCATTCATTCTAACCCTGCCATTTATTACCCTGGGTGATCCTTTTGCATGAAACAAAATAGCATCTAAGGGAGATCCTTTCTTTCCAGTTGCATAGTTAGTACCGGAAATACAATGCTTTATAAAATTGTTCATCCAATCCTTTGCTCCTTTCGATGAAGTCCCGGCAACGTTTAAACCGCCTATTTTCGCTGTAGGTAATGCTTTTTTCAACCCATCAGCCGCATAATCGTACAACTTAAAAAACTCCTCCTGGCTAGCTTTCCAATAATGTCCATTGGGTTCGTTCCAAACCTCCCAATACCAACTTTCTACCTCTTTCCTGCCATAACGTTCTACAGAATGCTTAACCCATTGATAAACGAGTTCACGCCATTTGTTGTAGTCTTTCGGAGGATATGCCCAGCCGGTAATAATATCAGTATACGGTTTTCCAGGAGCCCAATTATGCTTGTAAGGCGTTGGATTGGTAGATAGAGCTTCGGGCATAAAACCGATTTGAGCCAAGGGCTTCATACCTCTTTTAATATAGGTATCAAAAATACTATCGACAATTCTCCAGTTATAAATCGGATTTCCATTGGCATCTTCTGTATAGGCATTAGTGGAACCCCATTTTAATGCGGCGGTTCCGTCGCCTGTTACCAACAAACTATGTGCTCTTACATAAACAGGCACAGGACTAAGCGCCGCAATTTCTGACAGCAACTTTTTACCGTCTTTCATATAGGTATAGTTAGGCTCATCATAGCCGAACCAAGCCCAAACTGGATTCATCGGCCCTATTTTCTTTTTTAAATCAATTGAAACAACCGCATTATTCTGCTGCTTCAGTTGCGCAAAAGATTGTTGAACACAGAAAAAAATAAAAAGACAGGACATTAGTCCCTTAAATTGCTTTATCATAATATGGCTTATAATTCTCAGAAAGAACAATGAATAGATTCAACGTTCAACCTTGTTGAATAAAGGTAAACAAGTTTTTATTAGTGCCAAATATTTTTTTCGTTTTTATAAGATTTGTCCGAAAGCGATTTAAAATTTGCGACTTATACAAGAAAGAGAACGCTTTGGTAAAGGATTTTGAAATCCGGCGAGTTGCATGTAAAGCGTTTTAGATTCTTCCTTAGGTTATAATGAGATCGTTTGTAAATTATTGATTATCAATATTGAAAAACAATTCGGGTTATCTATTGCCGTCTGCTTTAGCTGACGGCTACATTCAAAGGCTTTAGCCGCATAATGTGGCTAAAGCCTTTGAATATATGCTTAACTCCGTTGGCTGAAGCCAACGGCAATAGATACATATTTATAGCACATACTAAATGTCCTAACTATTTTTTTTTGTAAAAGTTCATTACGTTGGAAGACAAACGGGCTTTTCCAGGCCAAACGTAACATTTCCGAAATGCCTACAATTACTGCCCTTTAAGCATCCATTCTCCGTCAATTAACCGAACTATGTTTAGAGGATTATTATCTTTTAAAGCATCCGGGAGCAGTTCCTCAGGGAAATCCTGAAACGCTAGCGGCCGTAGAAAACGATAAATTGCGGCTGTTCCAACAGAAGTAGACCGCCCATCGGTTGTAGCCGGGAAGGGCCCTCCATGCTGCATAGAATGGCAAACTTCCACACCGGTGGGATAACCACCATAAATAACCCTTCCTGCTTTTTCGGAAACCACGGGCAGAATTTCTTTAACGAAGCGTGCATCTGCCCCGGTTGCGTGGATGGTGGCAGTTAGCTGGCCTTCAAGAGAATTCAAGACTTGAATAAACTGAGCTTCATCATCACAAAGTACTATCAGGGTTGATGGGCCGAAGATCTCTTCCATATATTTTTTGTCGGAAATAAAATCCTCTGCACTAATGGTAAAGGCAGCAGCAGATGTTTGATGTTCTTCCGGCTCTGCACTTGAGACCGTTAGCTGTGTGGCCAAGGAGTCTTGCAAAAGGGAAATCCCTTCCTTATAAGCCTGACAGATGTTTTTATTGAGCATAACAGAAGGTTTCACCTCCGCAATATGTTTAGCAAACTCGGCAAGAAAGCTTTGAGTAGCCGGACTATTAATTGCGAGAACTAGTCCCGGATTAGTACAAAATTGCCCGGCTCCCAGCACCACTGAGGAGGCAAGATCTTTTGCGATTTTTTCATTTTGCATTGCTAAGGCTCCCGGCATCAACAACACCGGATTTATTGCGCTCATTTCGGCATAGACCGGAATTGGCTGAGGACGGGCAGCAGCGGCATTAAACAAGTGCATACCGGCATTTCGAGAACCAGTAAAGCCAACTGCCTTTATTACAGGATGACTAACCAATTTTATAGCATCATCATTAGAAAGATGAAGTGATGAGAACACGCCTTCAGGCATTCCTGTCTTCTGAGCAGCTTTTACAATCGCTCCCGAAATCAGCTCGTTGGTTCCTGGGTGCGAAGGATGGGATTTTACTATAACCGGACAACCAGCAGCAAGTGCAGAAGCAGTATCTCCACCAGCCGTGGAAAAAGCAAGAGGGAAATTACTTGCGCCAAATACCGCAACAGGGCCTATGGGTACCAGCATCCTTCTTATATCCGATTTCGGTAGTGGCTGCCGATCTGGTTGTGCATTATCTATTCGTGCATCTACATACCATCCATCTCTTATTAATTGCGCAAACATTCGCAGCTGGCCGCATGTCCGCCCTCTTTCTCCCGTCAACCTTGCAAGCGGAAGCCCCGATTCCAGCGAGCAACGCTCTAATAACTCATCTCCTAATGCTATAATTTCCTCGGCTATTGCATCTAAGAAAAGAGCTCTTCTTTCAGTCGGTATTTCTTTGTATTCTGAAAAAGCTTTTTCGGCCAGCGATAGGGCTAATTCCATTTCTTGCGTACTTGCGAGACTGAATTCTCCCTCCAAATATTCATCTTTTAATAAAGAAAATGCTCGAAAAGGTGTGTTCGTTTGGGTGCTTCTGCTAAATCCTATAAAATTTTTACCTGTAATGTGCATATAGATCGTTTTATATAATATTTAAATTTTCTGCAACAGCGAGTAACAGCTTTTTTGCAAAGCAAAATATAGTGATGACATCGAGCGCAGGATTTCTATTGCCGTTGGCTTCAGCCAACGGACTATTAGAGACATAGAAGGGGCTTTAGCTACATTAATGCGGCTATAGCCTTCTTTATATATTTCTTACCGTCTGCTAAAGCAGACGGCAATAGATACCCTTCAAGCGCTTTAGAGACCACTCAAAATCAACAAATTACAAAGATCTCATCTCAACGCAAGGAGAGATCTCCCGGCCCAAAGGACTCCTGCGGAGAACAGAGGTAGAAAATCAAAGCGCTTAATATTGCATGACAGGAGAGTCCTCTGAACAAGGGGATTCGGAATGGCAGCCTTGATTTAAATTGCAGCATTTTGATCCCAAAAACTGTCATTACTTAATTATATCTCAAATTCACAATTTCCAAGGCATAACAGTCCAACCGGGCCAAAACGTCGTTTTTGCCACGCGATATTTTCTACAAATTTTCAGCCTGTTATTTCTGGTTTACTTCTGGTTTTTTATTGCCAGAGCAATTAAACAAATATGTCTATATAAGTTACCTCATCTGAGATTGGTACAATTCCGTGTTTTTGCAAAGAGTTAAAGTATAAACTATCACCAGCTTTCAAAACATATTCTGCGTCGCCGACCTGCATCCTCATTGAGCCTTCCACTATAAAAATGAACTCCTCGCCTTCGTGGGAAAGCTGGTGAGGAATAACATCCGCCTTTTTTGCCACAAACAAAAAGGGCTGCATCTTTTTCTCGTGAAATTCTGAAGCGTAAGGAAAAATTCTGTAGCCCTTTTCTGTGCTTACCAACTTTTGTTCTGCCTCCTGACGAGTGGTAACTATTGCCTTTGCCCAGGCATCGTGCTCGAGCAAATTCGAAATTGTGGTACCAAGTGTTTGTGCGATCTTAACAAGTGTTGCCACCGAAGGAACAGTTTTGTTGTTCTCTATTTTAGAAATCATGCTTTTTGAAAGTCCACAACTATCAGCCACTTCTTGCAGCGTCCTGTTTTGAGTATTTCTTAAAAGACGTATTCTATCTCCTACTTCTAAAGAATCAATCCCTTCTTTTATATTTTCGATATCGTTCACCAAGTGCTAAGCTTTTATGATTCAAACATACCAATTCAACCTTGTTGAACCAAGTTAAACTTTTATTTTTTTCATTGAATTAAGTCAAAGGTTGACTTTTAAGCCCTCACGAAGGGCAAAAGCCCTATTTCATCTTAAATACTTCAACACTTACCTTATAATTTTTTGAATTGGCAATTGGAGATACTTTCAGCTCTCCGTTCCATTTTTCAGCACCGAAAACGAAAGACCATTTACTTCTTGTGGCAGAAGGATTCTGTATTTTTTTCCAGCCTGCTTTTTGAATTACCAGGTTTTCCATTGTTTTCTCCAGCTCCTCAGCCGATCCGCTTGCTGCAAATTCCAGTTCCATCAGCCATTTATCTGTATCACCTTCTGTATTAAGCAGATTAACTGATTTTATAGAGGGATGGCCTTCCCCCTCGAATATTTCATCAAGATGTTTATCAGCTAAAGAAGCCCGGGCATAATTGTCCTTGGGCCTCCAGTTATACTCCAGGTTAAGAGCCACCATTTGAGCAGAAGGTTTACCATATATTTTTTCAACGATGCGTAACGCTCCATCCATTCCAGAGGTCAGGCCTGCAGTTGTAATAAACTTCCCATTGTCCACATACCGTTGATTAAATACGACTTTAGTCTGAGGAAATTGTTTCTGTAAGTCAGAAAGAGCTCCATAATAGGTTGTGGCAGTTTGGCCATTGAGCAAACCAGTTTCGGCGAGCAATAAAGCGCCAGTACGAACAGACATAACGATATCAGTCTTTTTAGAGTATTCCCTTACCCAGTTTACTACCTTAGGATCTTTTCTGCTTGGGCCAACATTTCCTCCGGGAATAATAAAGACATCGGCATCCGGACAATTAACAAATGTATAATTGGGTTTGATTTTCATTCCCATATTAGTTGTCAGAACAGAATCTTCGGCAACCGTAAAAACGTCAAAATTAGATTGGCCCAGCACCTCATATGGTCCTGTAAAATCAATAATTTGTACCCCCGGAAATAATAATATCGCAGCTTTTTTTCTTATAGGCACTACTGATGCCTTTTTCTCTAATTGCATCTGACACTGAGGGCATTCTCCAGCTTTAGTAAATGCAAGTTTATCACATTCGTTGCCGCATGGAGGGCACACAAAAGTTTCGTTTGTGTTTTGGGAAAAACAGGTTGAATAAACTAAGATTAAAATGCAAGGTAGTATGTTTCTCATTGTGTTAATTTAGGTTTTATTTTGTTAATATTTATTTCAACCGTGAAGCTTGAGAGGTTCAATTTAGCTGATTTGCTGGATTGGTCGCGAGTCGCTACCGATATAATATTGTATTATTAGGGTTGCCCGGATAAGGCGGTAGCGCATCCAACTCTTTACTGATTTTCTTCAAAAGCTTCCCTAAAAATAAGCCCCACGGATGAAAAATATTTGTGAAAGCATTTTTATTTTCCTTCCTGTTTCTAACATATTTTCTGTCTGTTACCTACGGAAGCCACCGAGCTGTTTGATGAAATAATCTTACTCGATTTTTCTACTCTGATAAGGCTTCCTATTGCTAATATAGACCTCTTTTGTAGCACCAATCCAGTGTTTGCACTTTACTATTTGTAATTAATCTAAATAAAACTACCTTTGCGCCCAACACACTTTTACACAACAATAATGAGTTTTTCTTTAGTCCAAGTTAGCCAGGGATCGCGTCGTTTCAGTACATCCAGGCTTATCGCCTCTTTGTTTTTTCTTATCGTACTTTTCCTATTTTCTCCATCTGCATCATTTGGGCAAGGGCAACGCCCTGCCACAGCTGCAGTTACAGGCATGGTAAATAATCCCGAAGGAAAGCCTCTGCCGTACGCAGCGATCAGCCTGAGTGGAGGCAAAAGTGGCCAAACCGATGAAAATGGTAAATATCTGATCAAAGAGTTGTCTGCCGGAATGAATATAATTCGCATAAGCCTGGTAGGATATCAAACAGTTACGAAAAATATTGAGCTGTATGCCGATAGTACTGTTGAGGCATCCTTTGTTCTACAGCCTGGTAATACGCTTTCGGAAATCGTTGTTACAGCAGGAAGGAAGGCCGAAAGCATCAATGAAGTTCCATCTTCTGTTAGTATTCTTAGTGCGCGGGACGTGAAAGAACAGTTAAGCGTTAATCCTTCAGTTGCTTCAATTCTCGGTAATACAATCCCGGGACTGGGTACTGCAACCAATAAGGCCACCAATTCGGGACAGACGTTGCGTGGCCGTCAGGTGCTTGTTCTGATCGATGGTATTCCTCAATCAACTCCTTTAATGAATGGAAGCCGTGACATCCGTACACTCGATCCTTCTGCTATTGAAAGAGTTGAAGTTATCAAAGGCGCTACTTCCATTTACGGCAACGGATCAGCCGGTGGTATTATCAACTTTATAACAACGAAACCAGCTTCGAACAAAACATTTTCGGGAACATCTAATCTTGGTATTAATAGCAACCTGGCCCATCCTTCTAATACAGGCGGTTACAGGTTTTCCCAGAGTTTTTCAGGAACGCTTGATAAGTTTTCTTACCTGGTAAATGGCACCATTAACTATACAGGGGTTCTTAAAGATGCCAATGGAAAAGTGAACGCGCAGCCAGATGGATTGGGAGAAAATTCCCTTTATAATACTTTTATAAAACTAGGTTACCAGCCGAACGATAATAGCCAGATTACAGCTTCTTATAACCTGTTCAGAAGCGTTCAGAGCAGCGACTATATTAATGTAACAGGTAAGTACGGCCAAACTCCTTCAATCGGAGCAGAAGGAGAATCCCAGGGAGAACCTGCAGGTACTCCCTACAATCATAATGTGTTTGTTTCTTATCAATACAAGGCACTGCCTCTTGCTACCACTCTTGATGCATCAGCCTATTATAACGGCTTTATATCAATGAACCGATACGTTGAAAAGGGAACAGCATGGTATGGGCCCGGGCAAACGAAAATTCAATCGTTCAAGAAAGGGCTTCGCCTTACCCTAAATACGCCCTGGAAGTTAGGAAGTTTTGCAGATGGCGAAGTAACTTATGGTTTGGATCTTTTGAATGACCGTACAAACCAAGTGCTTACTGACGGACGGGTATATATTCCGGACATGAATATGGTTAACCTTGCTCCCTATGCACAGATGAAAGTTGATTTGTTCACTGATTTTGTGCTGAAGGCTGGTATTCGCTACGAAAATGCCACTGTACAAGTAAAAGACTTTAACACCATTGCTAAAGGGCCGAATGGCGAAGGCAGCATTGCTATTACCGGTGGCGAGATCCCTTTCAATGCGACTACTTTTAATGCCGGCTTACGTTACAAGAAATTCCAGATTTTTAATCCATTCATTAGCTTCTCTCAGGGTTTTGCGATCAACGAGCTAGGCCGTATCCTGCGCAGTGCTAAAAGCAATACGCTCGGAAGTATTGCAACTGATCCGATCATAACTAATAACTATGAAGCTGGCTTCAGCAGCAAAATAGGGATTATGAATTTCACGGCGGCATATTATATCAGCACATCAAAGTTGGGTGCTAACCTTGTAGATGTGGATGGTTATTTGGTTCCGCAACGGGAGCCGGAAAGGGTATATGGTTACGAAATAACTGCCGATGCTTATTTAACTCCTAAGTGGACTTTAGGCGCCAGCTACTCCTATGTGGAGGGAAAAGCGGAAAACGCGGATGGCACAGAAGTTTATATGAACGGTTTACGCATTGCTCCTCCAAAAGCAACAGCTTACTTGGCATGGCGTCCCAATACTGCAGTTGATATGAAATTATTCTGGGTGTATACCGGAAGCAGGGACCGTTTCGATGTTCGCTCAAACGGTTTGTATGCAAACAGCGAAGGCCCCGTAAAATCAGTTAGTCTATTCAATTTGTCGGCAAATTACAAGGTAAACAGCCGCTTATCTACAGGACTTGGAGTGGAAAACCTGCTTAACAATTCATATTATACTGTAGTAAGTCAGTACCGTGGCATTGATGCAGAGTATGCTAGGGGTAATGGCGCGACAGTGAGTTTGAACGTGTTTTACAACTTTTAACTGATGCGTCGAAAGCTTTTCATCTGGTTCCACAAATAGTTGGGGACTAGTGGCAAACCTGATAGTCCTTATTATCAGGCTTGCCACTAGTTGTATCAATGTGTTTTCCGATGGACTTAAAAAACTTTTTATCCGGGCCGGTTCTATACTGGAGGGTTGAAAACAGTCTCTTAATGAACTTCAGCGACTATCGTAAAAGCGCTCAGAAGGCAGCCCTTCGAACAGAGCGAAAACATTCCAGGTAATAGCTGGAGATTCCTAGAGATCAGTCGCTGGCCGGTAGGTGGCTACTCTGCCCTGATAAATCCTGCATACAACTTCTCACATGCATTGCTTCCTCCTCGCGAAACAACCTTCTCTACAAATCCACATAATAATAATTACGCAACTTATCCTCCGATAATTTCCGGGAATCCATTACAGCGCCAACTTTGCGAAGCACGCGTTCGCTTAAAAAATTAGATTTGTCGACCATAAACTTAAGGCTCTTGATATTCTTTAAAAACTCTTCTTTCCTTAACAGTTCTATTGCCTGGAACGCAATCCCCTGATTTCTTAGCGAAGGCCTTACCCAATAAAAAACATTGGCAGAATTGGTGGCTAAATCAACCGCATCCACTCCTATTTCGCCGGCAAACATTTTGCGTTGATAACAAAAAATCCCATAATAGCGTGTTGCACCCTGCTCAAGGTTTGTCGCCAGGGCATGCTCAAGCCAGCTGATATTGTTCGCTCTCAGTTTAATATTATCAGCAATGTATTTTGAATAGGGGTCGTGCCAGAGCTCCGTTATTGCCTCCTCCCTGGCTGCTGCGTGCCCCAATTGAAGTGGGACTATTTCAATCATGTGTGTAAAATGGCTTTATCCAAACTCATCAGCAATCGGTCTATAAATATAATTTCGGGCTAAACGAACAAAGCAGACCTTGTTCTACATCGAGCCTAAAATATAAAAAATATAAGCAATTTCTCCTTGGGAGATATGCTAAAGTTACAACCGATACCACCTTGGCCGCTTTACGCCTTAATATTTTATTTGGCCGTATTTACCATTGTAGAAATCTTCGTAAGCATCCACAATTTCTTCATGTGTATTCATCACGAAAGGCCCTTGTGCAATGATTGGCTCTGCATACTTTTCGCCACCAAATAAGATGATGTCGATTGCATGATTGAGTGGATTTCGGATTTCAATATTCCCTTCATCTTTTTCAAAAACAACTAACTCGGCAGTGTTTAACTCTTTATCATTTACTGTGGCCTTATCCTGATAAAGGAACGCTGCCACCTCCAAATGATCGTCTGTTAACAAGGTAAACTGCTTACCAGCAGCCAGGTTGATGTGATAGAGAAACTGTTTTGAGTAATTGGGAATTATTGACTGTAAGCCCTGGTACTCACCCACAATTACTTTCAGCCAGCCACTGTTTTCGCTAAGATGTAGTACAGGGACGTCACTTGCCTGTATTGAGCGATATTCCGGGTTTTCTGCCTTAATCGTTGAAGGCAGGTTTATCCAAAACTGGAATCCCTGAGTCGCTTTTTCGTCTGTTTGTGAATCCACATTTATCACTTCGTCATGAATAATCCCATTTCCGGCTTTCATCCACTGCAGGCCGCCCGAATGGATGGTAGCAACGTTCCCCCGGCTGTCGTAGTGAGTAACCTCTCCTTTTAAGGTATAGGTTAAGGTAGCTATTCCCCTGTGTGGGTGTGCGCCTTTTCCAGGAACCGTCAAAGGCTTGTCTGTTGTATGTTTTTTCAGTGGAAGATAATCCAGAAACACAAAAGGCCCTATCGATTTAGATGAGCTGGTAGGCATAATACGATAAATCTCGTGTGGGCCGATATCGGCTCTATATCCAGTTGTCACTGATTTTATTTTCTTTTTCATTTCTTTCGTTCTTAATTTTTTTTTCAAACCAAGCTCTATTAGCTCTTAACTCTTTGAGGCGCTGCTGCCTGTCCTTTTTGGAGTAGTAATACAATTCCAGCGATGGCACTAAATAGTATTGCGGCTTGCACATGTGTTAATACCGCTACTACCGTCCACGCGAAAGTTGCATAGATCGCTAATTTGCGACACGCTGGTATAAGTAGCCCTATGGCCAAAGCAACTTCGCCAAGCCCTATTGGAAATCTCATCCAGAGAGGAAATCCCCAGCTTTGTAGGTTTTTGATCTGTGCCTCTAAAATTTTTGTTAGGCCAGCACCAATAAATGCAAGAGCCAAAAGTCCTGCCAGTACCCAGGTCAGTCCATTTTTTGTTTTTGTTTTCATGTGTTTTCTTTAAAAGTTTAACTACACAAAAATTGGCATTGGCAGAGCCTGTTAACGATGACTTATAATAAAAAAAACCGTTGATGTATGTCAAGGCCCAGGGGTAGGAAGACACTTGTTGAATGTAATTAAGAGGAAATTGATAAGATAAAGTATAGCATAAAGCACCCAGAAAATTAATCCGG
>Ga0307408_100000585_pt1 | contig 31310 bp, 21 predicted proteins | sample 322Cmetagenome_FD_202116 | JGI IMG/M metagenome (GOLD analysis project Ga0307408, IMG submission 202116) | Maize rhizosphere microbial communities from greenhouse at UC Davis, California, United States - 322HYB-C-3 | ecosystem: Host-associated > Plants > Roots > Rhizosphere > Soil | place...
GAGCGGAAGTCCGCGGCGAGGTCGCCGTGCAGCGACACGATGCGCGCCTGCCAGCCGGCGTTGGTGGCGGGATACGCACGCTCGAGCCTGGCATTGAAGGCGTCGAGCTGTGCCTGTGCGGCGTTCAGCGACATGCCATCGCGAAGCCGAGCCACCGCGCCGAGGGCTCGTTCCTCTCGCGTTGCGACGGTCGGCGGAAAAGTGAACGGTGACCAGACCTCCACATCGGGGAAATCGAAGCCTGGCGGCATCACGCCGACGATCTCGTAGCGCTCGCCGTCGACGGCCGCTGACTGCCCAACCGTTCGCGAATCAGCGCCGTATCGCCGCCGCCAGAGCGCGTCACTCAGGATCGCGACCTTTGGACCTCCCGGCTTCCACTCGTCCCCGCGGAATGCCCGGCCTAACGCCGGCGGCACTTGCATGACGCGAAAGAAGTCCTCCGACACGAGCGCGGCGCTGACACGCTCGGCGTCGCCGGACCCGGTGAGCGACACGTTGGAGCCCAGGAAGCCGAAGATGCCGTCGAAGGCGGGGAGTTGTGCGCGCCAGTCGTTCAGGTCGGGGAACGACGCGCCGCCGCGCCTTACGCCGCGAGATGGCTGCGTCGCATAAATGACCGCAAGCCGATTGGCCTCGGGGAATGGCAGCGGCCGAATGAGTATCGCGTCGACGACGCTGAACACCGTCGCCGCCGCGCCGATACCGAGCGCCAACACACCAATCGCAGCGACGGCGAACCCGCGGGAGCGCGAGAGCGCGCGGATGGCGAATCGCATCTCGGAGATCATGCCAGACCCCTGTCCCCTGTCCCCTGTCCCCTGTCCCCGTTCCCTGTCGCCTGTCGCCCGCTTCTTTCACGAATTCCGCAGGGCGACCACCGGATCTACCGCCGCCGCTCGCCGCGCCGGCAACCAACTCCCGAGCAGTGCCACCGCCGCGAGGATCACCGCGACTGACACGAACGTGAGCGGATCGGTCGGGCTTACCTCGTGCAGCAGGGTCGCCATCCCACGCGTCATGCCGAATGATCCCATCGCCCCGATGGCGATACCAACGAGCGTCAGCACGACCCCCTGCCGGAGCACGCGTCTCACGACCTCGCCGCGCTGGGCGCCGAGCGCCATGCGGATGCCGATCTCGTGGGTGCGCTGGTTCACGGAGTAGGACATGACGCCGTAGATCCCGATCATCGCCAGCACCAGCGCGATGCCGGCGAATACGCTCAACATCCCTGCGGTGACGCGCTGCGGCGATAGCCCGGACCACAGCATCCGCTCCAGCGTCTGGAGGTTGCCCGGAGCGAGTGTTGGATCGAGCGATCCGATCACGCGCTGGACATCCGCGGCGAGCGCGAGCGGACTCCCGGCGGTCCGCACGATGAGTGTCATCGTGTCCCACGCGCCCTGCGTCGCAGGGAAGTACACCACCGGTGCGAGGATCGCGCGACCCGTGTTGGGGTTATGCCGGACATCCCCGACGACGCCTACCACCGTTGTTAGATGCATCGAGTCCGCGAGCACCGAGATCCGCTTGCCGATCGGCTCCTGACCCGGCCAGTACTTGCGGGCGAACGCCTCGCTGACGATCGCCACCGGAGGGCTCGTCTTGTCATCATGACGATCGAAATCACGGCCGCGGCTAACGGGAATTCCCATGGCCGCGAAGTACCCATCCCAGACCACGTGCATACGCTCCTGATGCGCCGGGTCGCTGCGCTGTGGTTTCGGCTCGCCTTCCAGGATGAAACGGGTGGAGGCGTCGTTCCACGATGGCGGGAGCTCGTTGATCACGCTGGCGGCACGAACACCAGGCAGCTCACGGACGCGATCCACGAGGCTCGTGTAGAACCTCGCCACGTCGTTGTCGCTCGTGTAGCGCGCGCCGGTCAACGTGAGCTGCATCGAGAGTCCGCGCTCGACCACGTACCCCTGATCCGTGTCGATGAGGCCGATGAAGCTCCGCACCATGAGCCCGGTCCCGAACAACAGCATGAGCGCGAGCGCGACCTCGCTCACTACCAGCGCACTCCGGAGGCGCTGACGGCCTCCCGCCCCGGTCGCGGTGCGGCCGCTCTCCTTGAGTGCTTGCTGCGGATCGGCGCGGGATGCGATGAGCGCCGGAACGAGCCCGACGACCAGCGCGGTCACGACCGAGACCGCAACCGTGAACAACAGTGCCTCTGAATTGATCGTGATGCGCGTCCAGCCGGGGTTGAAACGCACGAGCTCCGCGGGCAGCGCGTTTCGCATGAGCCTCATGCCCCAGAGGGCGAGCAGCGCGCCGAGGGCGCCCCCGAGGAGCGCGATGACCGCGCTCTCGGCAAGCATCTGCCGAACGAGATCGCCGCGCCGTGCGCCTAACGCGACTCGCACGGCGAGCTCCCGACCACGTGTCGTGGCGCGCGCCAACAGCAGGTTCGCGACGTTCGCGCAGCCGATCAGCAGCACCAGGGCCACCGAGCCGAACATGGCGACCATGTACGGTCGCGGATGACGCCCGTAGAACACCTGCGCCGGTTCGACCTTCATGCCCCACTTCGCGTTCATGTCAGGATACTGCAGCTCGAGTCGCCGCGCGATCGTGCGAGCCTCCGTCCGGGCTTCCTCGAGCGTGGACGTCGGCCGCACCCGCGCGATCGCGCTCACCCATCGCCCGTCGCGGTCGGCAGCCGTCGCCCCGTCAAGCGCGAACGCCTTCCACAGCTCCGCGCCCGGCGGGAAGATGAAGTCCTCGCCCATCACGCCCACGATCGTGTGCGGGATCCCGTTGAGGCGCACGGTCCGGCCGATCACGCCAGGGTCGCCACCAAACCGTCGCATCCAAAGCGGATGACCGAGAATCACGCGATCGGTGTTGCCCTCGCGCCCTTCGTCGTCGGTGAACGATCGTCCGAGAACGGGTCGCTCCCCGAGCGTCCGGAAAAACTCCGGCGTCACGCGAAACCCGGTCACGCGTTCGGGTTCGTTGATGCCCGTGAGGTTCACATCCCACCACGCGAACGCGGCGACATGCTCGAGCGTTCGCGTCTGCCGCATCCAATCGATGAGATTGGCCGGGGCGAGCTGGTCGAAGTCGGGGTCGTCCGGTTCCCGCGGCTTCACCTCGGACATCATGACGAGCCGCTCGCTGTTGGGCGTCGGGACGGGTTCGATGACGATCGCCCGCATGGCCGAGTAGACCGTCGTGTTCGCACCAATGCCGATCGCGAGACACGCGACGGCGGCGAACGTCCACGCCGGATTTTTCGCGAGCGTGCGGAGCGCGTGCCGGAACATCGGGAATCGGGAATGGGAATCGGAAATCGTGCGCGGCTGCATGCTTGGCGAGCCCGGTGCCATCGAGGCGGTTGCCGCCTAACGGCTAGCACGCGCGCGAGTTACGTCCTCAGCTTGGTTGCCGATATGTCCGAGGAATTCCCAACGCCGGGATACCCACCGTCCCGAATACGGGACTCGACGTGGCAGCATTGGCGGTCATCCGCCCGTCGCCAGCCGCCCGCCGCCCGCCGCCTAGGGCAAAAACCGGTAGCCGGTCTTCCAGACGGTGGTGATGTGCCTGGGCGACGCAGGATTCGGCTCGAGCTTTCGGCGCAGCTCGGCAATGTGCGTGTCGATCGTCCGGCTCACGACCGATGCGTGGTACCCCCACACCGTCTTGAGCAGCTCCGCCCGCGAGATGACCTGTCCTGGACGCTGCACCAGCGCGAGTAGGAGCTCGTACTCCTTCGGCGATAGCTCGACCGGCCTGCCGTTCTTCCTCACCACACGCGCCACCGGCTGGATCTCGATGTCACCAAACCGCGACGCGTCGGCCGACTGCCCCTTCGGACCCGACGAGGCCGACGCGCGCCGAAGCACCGCCTCCACCCGCGCCACCAGCTCCAGGACGCCGAACGGCTTCGTCACGTAGTCATCGGCGCCAAGTCGGAACCCGGTCACTTTGTCCGCTTCCTCGCCCCGCGCCGTCAGGATCAGCACCGGCACCTGCGATCCACCCTCGCGAACCGCGCGGAGCACGCGGTATCCGTCCATCCCCGGCAACATGAGGTCGAGGATGATGAGATCAGGCGAGACCGTCCGCGCCTCGCGCAGGCCCGACGGGCCGTCGTTCGCGACGACCACCTCGTACGACGCGATCTCGAGACTGTTGCGAAGGCCGAACGCCAGGTCGGCGTTGTCCTCGACGATCAGAACCCGCTTCATGACAGCGAATGCTGGCGCGCTGTCGCCACAGTGAAGCCGCCAGACTCGTTAGGCTCGACGTCCGCGGTGACGTGAGACGCCCCTGTCGAGGCCTGCAGCGTCACCACGAAGCTCGCGCCTCCACCCGCTGCGTCATGCACCGCCACCGTCCCGCCCTGCGCGGCCACCAGCTCGCGCACGACCGCGAGGCCGATGCCGTTGCCCGAAATGCCCGCCTCCACCGCGCGGTCGAGCCGGCGGAATGGCTCCCAGACGCGCGCCTTGTCGCGCGCCGCGATCCCGGAGCCCTGATCGTCCACCCACAGCTGCACGCGCCCGCCACCGTCGACGCGTGTTCCCGCCGTGACCGTCTGGCCCGCCGGCCCATACTTCACAGCGTTGTCCAGAAGGTTGAGCAGGACCTGCCGCAGCGCGTCCCTGTCGGCGAGCGCCACCGCGTGACCCGAGTGCGTCGTGCGCACGGTGACGCCGCGCGAGCCCGCGAGCGGCGCGAAGCTTTCCACCACCTCGTCCACGAGCGCCGCCAACTCCAACCGCTCGAGCGATAGGCGCGGCGCCGATCGCTCGGCTCTCGAGAACTGCAGGATGTTCTCGACGAGATGCGCCAGCCGACGCGCCTCCTGGTCAATGATCGCGACCGAACGCTGTCGCTCGTCGTCGCTGCGCACCCAGCCAAGGCGCAGCATCTCGGCGAACATCCGGATCTGCGCCAGCGGCGTCCGGAGCTCGTGCGACACGCCCGACACGAGCTCGCTCTTCACACGCGCGAGCTGCCGCTCACGGTGCAGCTGCAGCAGCGACACGATCACGAGCCCGGCGCTCAGCGTAATGAGGCCGAGGACGAACTGCGACCGGTTCCACGTCCAGGCGCCCCCGGCCACGCGGGACGCGAACGCGGGACGCATCGCCACCCGCACGGCGAACCCGTCGAACGCGCCGGTCATGACTAACGTTGCTGCCGGTCGGAGCCCGCGCGGGGCCGCCGATCGGAAGATGACCCGCTCGTCCGGACCGGCCACGGAGAGCGTGAGCGCCGAGTCCACCGGCAGCGCCGCCGAACCGACGGGCGGAAGCAGCGCACGCGACGCCAGCACAGCAGGGAATACCGCCCGCCCCGCCGATCCCACGTCGAAGGCGTAACCATACGCCGCATGTGGCTCGCTGCCCGGATGCACGCCCGTGCGCCCGGCAAGCATGTAGGCAATCGCGATCGTGCCGTCGCTCGGCAGGCGGGCAATCACCGGGTCTCCAGTCACGGCACCGGCCGAAAGACCGTCACGAACCGTCCGGACCACACTGCGCTTGATCTCGGAGCTCGGCGTCTCGGGCATTTCGTCACCGACCGGCCCGACGACCACCTTACCGCGCGATAGGTCGACCGCAAACGTGAAGCGAACGTCCGGCACCGCCACGCACGCACAGCGCCGCGCGGCCTGGATACCCTCCGCCACGAGCACCGATGGCGCCGTTTCCGTGCTGCGGTCCGCCGCGAGCGCCACCGTCGGCGCCAGCACACGGCGCGCGGCGCGCTCGAGCTCCGCATTGGCCTCGCGCGCGAACGTCCACGCCGCAAACCGCGCGTGCGACAGCAACGCGCGCTGCGCGGCCGATTCCTGCGCGCACACGGCGTTGTAGACCTGATAGGCGGCAACCGACGCGGCGGTGAACGTACACACCACCACCGCGATGGTCGCGCGCAACCGGCGCATCCCTGCCAGCACGGGCCGAATGGTTGAAGTCGTCGCCCGCCGCGCGGCGACGGCGGGACACCCTGTCAATGTATAGCACGACGGGCGTCGGGGCCTCATCGACGCCGAGGCCTCCTCTGTCAGAAAACTGTGGAGTCGCGGGCGGCACCGGCGACCGGCAATCGCCCTCTACCGCCCGGCCTACAAGCGGACCCGGTGGAGCGGAATGGCGTCGCGAGGCACAGCGATCATGGATGTCGACGGTGTGATCGCGGCCGGCTGGTCGGCGATCACGGGGGCGTTGATGGGCAGGGTGAGGGTGAAGATCGAGCCCCGCCCGATCTCGCTCCGGGCGGTGAGATCACCCATCATCGCCCGGGCAAGTTGTCGGCTGATCGCGAGGCCCAGCCCGGTCCCCTCCGTCGTCCGCGTGAGGTCCATCTCCAGCCGTGTGAACGGCTCGAAGATCGTGTCCAGCTTCTCACGCGGGATCCCGTGGCCGGTGTCGCTCACGCGAACCTCTACCTGCCCCCCGTGGAGCCCACAGGACAGGCCGACGCGTCCACCCGGCGCCGTGTACTTGATGGCGTTCGAGAGCAGGTTGAGCACGATCTGCTCGATTCGCGCCCGGTTCCCGTACGCGATGAGGCCGCCCTCGGCCGGGTTGTAGATGTACGCCAGGTTCCGGGCCTTGAGCTGCGGCGCGATGAGCGGCTCGAGGTTGCCTAACGTGTCGTGGATCGGCACCGGACCCAGCTCGATGTCCGCCGGCTTCCCGTGCTCGAGCCGTGAGAGGTCCAGTAGATCCTCGATGATGCCCAGCAGGTGGCGTTGGCTTCGGCGGATCCGGCCGAGTTGGTCTCGCTGCGTGTCGCTCACCGGACCGCTGATGCCAAGCTCCATCAGCTCGGCATAGCCAGCAATGGCGTTGAGCGGCGTTCTCAGCTCGTGCGACATCATCGCCAGAAATTCCGTCTTCGCACGGTTCGCCGCCTCCGCGTCCGCCCGGGCGGATTGCTCCGCCGCGAAGAGTCGCGCCCGCTCGAGCGCCTGGGCGCACTGCTGGCCGAGCGCCCGCGTGAAAGTGACATCGCTCTCGTCGAATGCCCGCGGACCGCTGAAGCTGAAGCTCAACGAGCCGAGCGGTCTCCCGTCGACGACCATTGGGGTCACGATCATCGCGCGAACGTTCACGCGTTCGAGCACCGGCGCGAGGTCCTGGTAGCGGCGCGCGATTTCCTCCGGCGAGTCGAGCAGGACTGGTTCGTTGGTCCGCACGGCATCAGCCAGCGGCACGCGACTGGTCACCGGGAAGCGCCGCCACGCATCGGCGACGTCGGACGGCAGTCCGCTCACCGCCATGAGATCCAGAGCGCTGCCTTCCGCCGCGAGCACGGCGACCTCGCTCGCCGTCGCGCTGAGCGCCGGCAAACCCTCGGAGACGATGACACGCGCGACGGCGATAGGCGTCAGGGCGCCCGAGAGCGCCTCTGCCGTACGCCGGAGCCGGTTGGTGCGGTCCGCCGCGCGTTCGGCAGCCGACCGCGCCGACTCGGCGCGAAGAATCATCTCGTCGCGCTGTAGATCGGCGTCTCGGACGACCACCGCGGCGCGCATAACGAGCGTGAGGAACGTGATCACGACCGCGCCCACGAACGCGGTTACGGCGCCCTCACGCGACACCCAGTTCGCGTCGCCGGCCAGCAGCCACAGCGCCCCCAGCCCGATCGGCACGATGAACGCGGGAGGAATGAGACGCCGCACCATCGCTGCGCCCGGGTCCGCAGCCGCCACCAGCGAGACCACGCCCTCATCCGGATGGGCGAACAGCACCCCGAAGCTGAGTACGGATAAGACGATCGCTGTGAGGAGCGCCATGCCGCCTTGCGGCCCGAAGCTGTAGAGGCCGCGAACGCCATACATATATCCGATGATGGCGGCGAACGTGACGAGCACGGCGATGCCTGCGAGCAGTTCCGCGGGTCGCCTTCCGCGAGCTGTTCGTGCGTCGATCACGAGCAGCGCGGCGCCGTCGAGCGTCATAACGAGCGCGGAATTGATGGCCGGTCGGCCTGCCGGCTGCAAATCCGCGCGTCGTACCGCATCGCCAAACAGGAGGAGGTCGATGCCGAAATCGATGTTCGCGACCCGCTCGAGGAGGAAGAGGGCACCTAACGCGGTCAGCGCGACGGCCAGCACGCGGGTGATGGGAACGAATCGTTCGTCGTCCCGCTCCCGGCTGGCCGACATGACGGCGAGGCCGCCGACGATGAACGCGACCGCCGTGTTCGGAATGGTGGGAATGAGTCCCGGAACGAGCGTTTTGAGCTCGTCGACGCCGCGCGCCCATCCGACTAGCACCAGCACGCCGATCAGCGCCGAGACTCCGCCGGCAAGGGCGGGGATCCACTCGAACGCGGCCATCGCCCGCAACGGGCGGCGTGGTATAGCTGGCATCATTTCCGTTCGCGGGCCTTGAGCGCGTAAGGCGCAAACCGCTCCCTGCGCACGAACAGTCGCCACGACGACCGTTGGAGCGCACCGTACACTGACAGCCCCTCAGTTTGCGAAACTAATGACCAGCCGGAGTGTGACACAACGCACACGCTCAGGTATAGGCATAGGAAAAGACGATTGACTCGACCGAACGCTTCGCTGTTCGCCGGCATCCTATCGACCAAGGCGACCGGCGGCCGTGTTTTTCACCCACCAGGCTCCATTCGAACCATGCACGCGTTCTTTCGCGTTGGCCTGTTTAGCGCGCTTCCTGGAAGCGTCCTTTCAGCGGCGCTTGCCTGTTCGAAAAAAGAGATCGTCCCGACGCAGGTCGAAGGGATCAAGGTCGCGACTATCGTCACGGGCCTCGTCACGCCGTGGGATCTCGCGTGGGGTCCGGACGGCCAGCTCTGGGTGAGCGAGCGAGGCGGAAGGATTTCGCGCGTGAATCCCTCCACGGGCCAGCGAACCACGGCGGGCCAGGTTCCTCAGGTTGAGGTATCGGGGGAGAGCGGACTCATGGGAATGGCATTTCACCCGGACTTCGCCCCACAGCCGTACGTCTACGCGGCGCATTCCTACGTCGAGAACGGTGCGCTGCGGAACCGGCTCGTTCGCATGCGGTGGGACGGCCAGTCGTTAGGCGCGCCCGAGGTGCTGCTGTCGAACATCCCCGCGAGTGGCATTCACGACGGCTCGCGCCTGGCCATCGGCCCCGACCGATTTCTGTACATGACAACCGGTGACGCGTCCAATGGCGACCTGGCCCAGAACAAGAGCACCTTGGCCGGCAAGGTATTACGCCTGACACTCGACGGCGCACCGGCACCGGGGAACCCGTTCGGCTCGGCCGTCTACTCGTTCGGCCACCGCAACCCGCAGGGACTCGTGTTCCACGCGACTACGGGCGCGCTCTTCTCCACCGAGCACGGCCCGGGTGACAACGACGAAGTGAACAGGATCGTCGCCGGAGCGAACTATGGCTGGCCGACCGTCCACGGGAGCTGCGACGACGACATCGGGAGCGAGCGCCCATTCTGTCAGGCGAACGACGTCGTCGAACCGCTCGCGACATGGACGCCCACCATCGCGCCTGCCGGAGCGGACTTCTACCTCGCGGGTCTCATCCCGCAATGGAAGGGGAGCCTGCTCTTCACCTCACTCAAGGGCGCGGCGCTCTATCGGCTCACGCTGTCGTCCGACGGGCAGCGTGTGACGGCGAAGGAGACCCTGTTCCAGGGGCAATACGGCCGGCTCCGCGATGTGGTTGTCGCCCCCGATGGAAGCGTCTACCTCGCCACGAGTAACCGCGACGGCCGCGGCAGCCCCGCGGCCGACGATGATCGCATCCTCCGCATCCGACCGAAGCCATAAAACAGTCCGAGCCGACAGGCGGAATCGCAGACCTCCCGATAGCGAGGCTCGCCGGGCTCGCAATGTCTCACTCAGTGCGCCGCGGATAGGTCGTTCGACCCACGCGGCCTGGTCGCCGTGGCGCGACCTTGTTCCGAGTGACCTACGAGCAGTCGTTCGGACGCCAACGGAGCAAGTCATGAGCTACGCCTTTTCCACCAGCGCGCGCGTGCTCTCGCGCTGCGGTATCGCTGTCGCAGTCGTTGCCTCTCTGACACTTCCATTCCACGGTGCGTACGCCCAGCTGGGCGGGTTGGTCAAGAAAGCGAAAGACAGAGTCGTCGAACAACAGGTCGCAAACCAGGTCGAAAAGCGCGTCAACCCCGTCGCATCGGATCCCGGCGCGCCACCGAAATTCGACGACGTCACGCTGGAGATCACGAACGACCGCATCTCGCAGATCATCCGCGGCCTCTCCGCCGGCCGGGCGGTACTCGGGGGAGCGAACGGATCGCCGAGCCGCGCAACGCTCGTCGCGCAACGCGATGACGCCGCGCGTCAGAGCGCGGACCTCTCACAGAAGAACGCCAAGTCGTTCGACGCGTACAACGAAAAGCGCGACGCGAGCCAGCGCTGCCGGAACGACGCCATCCACGCGTCTCGCGAAAAGCGGCAGCAGGCGAACGACCAGCGTGCGAAGGAGTTCCAGGCGAAGGCAATGTCCGACCCGGCCTTTCGCGAGAAGGCGATGGCCATCGCCCAGAAGATGGCGGTCGCCCAGCAGAAGGGTGACACCGCCGAGGTCCGTCGCCTGATGATCGAGTTGAACGGCGGCGCACCCGAGAGTGCGAACGTCGACTCGCTCGCCGCGGACAAGGCATGCGGCAGCGCCCCGCCGCAGCCGGCTGCCATGGTGCAGTCCGAGAAGCTCAACGCGCTGGCGAACAAGTTGACCGAGGCAATCCGTCAGCTCGAGGAGCAGGCCGCCGAGACTGAGGTGAAGGAGAGTAAGCTCGAGGAGCGCCAGTACCACATGGCTCGTGAGCGGATCGAAGCGTACCTGTCGGCCATGAAGTACAACTCGCAGCCGCGTGGGTTCAGTGCTGGCGAGTTGCAGGCGTTAGGCGCGCGCCGCGCGGATCTCGAGAAGGTGATGTGATGCCCGTCGGGGCGTTGCTTGGGACAACGCGCGTTGCGGCGGTCGCGTTGGTGGCGATCGCCGCAACGCCGCTGCGCCCGGCCCCGGATCGCGCGCCGGCGCGCGTCGGATTGCCGCCGTCGTCGCTTGCGGTGTGGACAGGGAAGGCATGGCGTGAATGGTGGCGTTCCGACGCGGCGCCCGATCGGTGGCGAGGCCCGCATGACTCGGTCGCCGACGCGGTGCGCTGGCGGATGGCGGCCAAGGGCGTCGAATGGGGGGACCTCCGCCTCGCCGGAACTGGCGAAGCCAGGCGACTGCGCGCGGTGGTCGTTCGGATCGACCCGCGAGTCGTGCGCCTGCGGCTCGACACCGCGTTCACCGCCGGCGGCGAGCGCGCCGCGTGGACCGTCGACGACGCACGCCCCGACGCGATCATGGCAGTGAACGTGGGACAGTTCGTCCGCACGCTTCCGTGGGGCTGGGTCGTCCTCGACGGCCATCAGTTCCTGGCCCCGGGCTCGGGGCCGTTGACTACGGCCGTCGCGGTCGACTCGTCAGGCACGGTGCGCTGGATCGGCCCGGACAGCGTCAAGGACGCGAACGTGCGGCGCGGCGTCGTCACCGCGTTTCAATCCTATCCCACGCTGTTGACCGCCGACGGGGACATCCCGCCCCCGCTGCGCGAGCCTGGCCGCGGGATCGATGTCGACCACCGCGATGCGAGGCTTGGGATCGGCGCGCTCCCCGACGGCCGTCTGCTCATCGTCCTCACGCGCTTCGACGCGCTGGGCGAATCGTTAGGCTCGATCCCGTTCGGCCCCACGATTCCCGAGTTCGCCGCCCTGATGGGCGCCCTTGGCGCACGTCAGGCCGTAGCACTGGACGGCGGGATCTCCGGTCAAATGCTCGTGCGTGACGTGGACGGGACCCACACATGGCGCGGCCTGCGCAAAGTGCCGATGGCGCTCGTGGTGCTCGAGAAGTCGGAAGTCGCGAGTCGATAGTCATTAGCTGTCGCTATAGGCTACCGACTATCGGCTACCGACGGTCGACTTCCGACTATCAGTATTTCAGCAGATAGTTGTCACGCTCCCATTGCGTGACCTGCGTGATGTAATCCCGCCACTCCTGCCGCTTCGCCTCGAGAAAGTTCGTCGCGACGTGGGTGCCTAACGCGCCGGTGATGACGTCGTCCTTCTCGAGCTCGTCGAGCGCCTCGTTCAGGTCGTGCGGCAGGTCGTCGATCCGGAGCCGGCGCTTCTCGCGGTAGCTCATCTCCCAGATGTTCGTGTTCACCGGCTCGCGATGGTCGGCGCTCGTCTCGATCCCGTCCAGCCCCGACGCCAGCATCACCGCGAGGGCCAGATACGGATTCGCCGCCGGATCCGGCATCCGAAGCTCGACGCGCGTCCCCATCCCCCGCCGATCCGGCACCCGGATGAGCGGCGACCGATTCCGCATCGACCACGCGACGTTCACGGGCGCTTCATAGCCGGGCACCAAGCGCTTGTACGAGTTCACGAGCGGGTTCGTCACCGCGCACATTCCGCGCGCATGCCGCAACAACCCGCCGATGTAGGACAGCGCGACCGGCGAAAGCTGCCACTCCGCGTTGGGAGCGTAAAACGCATTCTCGTCGCCCCGAAACAGCGACTGATGCGTGTGCATGCCGCTCCCGTTCTGCCCGAAGATCGGCTTCGGCATGAACGACGCGACGAGCCCGAACTGCCGCGCGACGTGCTTCACGACGAACCGGAACGTCGCGATGTTGTCGGCCGTCTTGAGCGCGTCCGCATACCGAAAATCGATCTCGTGCTGCCCGTGCGCGACTTCGTGATGCGCCGCCTCGACCTCGAACCCCATGCGCTCGAGCATGTCCACCATCGCGCGTCGAGCGTCCTCGCCCAGGTCGGCGGGCGCGAGGTCGAAATAGCCGCCCACGTCGTTCGTGACCGTCGCCGCCTCCCCCTCGACGCCCGCCTTGAACATGAAGAACTCGGCTTCCATGCCGGCGTTCATCGTGTAGCCTAACGACGCCGCGCGAGCGATCTGCCGCTTGAGCGCGGCCCGCGGGTCGCCGTCGAACGGTCGCCCATCGGGCGTGTTGATGTCGCAGATGAGCCGCGCAACCCGATTCTCGCTGTCACCCCACGGGAAGAGCTGGAACGTGGCCAGGTCGGGCGACAGCAGCATGTCCGACTCCTCGATCCGCACGAACCCTTCGATCGACGAGCCGTCGAACATGATGTCCCCATCGAGCGCCTTCTCGAATTGCGACGCCGGCAGCTCGACGTTCTTGTTCACCCCCAGAATGTCGGTGAACTGCAACCGGAGAAACCGGACGTTGTTGTCACGCGCCAGCGCGAGTATGTCCTTCTTCGTTGCGCCCGTGAGGTCGCGGACGGCGGAGCGATGGGGATGGGACAAGGTCGGGAATCGGGAATCGAGAATCGAACTTCGTCGTTTGAGCTGATGGCTGATGGCTGATGGTTACCTCTACCGGCTCGTTGCGATAATAGCAGCAGCCCGTAGCTAGCAGCAGTAGCGCGCAGCCGTCGACAATTCGCTGTTAACTCCGTCTCCCGCTTCCCGCTTCCCGGTTCCCGGTTCCCGACAGTTGGCGCGGCCTTTGCCCCCTCTACGCCGTCTCGAACCGAAAACCGGGAGGAGCAATGAAGGCCCAAGACATCATGTCGAAAAACCCGACGTGCGTGACACCGGACACCTCGCTCGCAGACGCCGCACGACTCATGAAGACCGAGAACATCGGCGTTGTGCCCGTCGTCGAATCTGAGAGCTCCAGGCGCCTCGTCGGCGTCCTCACCGACCGCGACATTGCCGTGCGCGCCGTCGCTGAAGGGCGTGACGGTGGCACCACGTCCGTCGGCCACATCATGACCTCCAACGTCCGTACGAGCACCGCCACCGACTCGGTGAACGACGTCATGGACCTCATGGGTCGTGAACAGGTGCGCCGTGTCCCCGTCGTCGACGAGCGCGGTGCCCTGGTCGGCATCATCTCCCAGGCCGACATCGTCCTCGAGGCGAAGGACGACAAGCGCGCCGAAAAGACCGTCGCACAGATTTCGAAGCCGACCGGCAAGCACGCGCAGTAACGCCGCGCGCACGCCGAACAGCCGGAGCATACAGGCGAGAATCGCGATACGAAGCGTAGCCGCGGTCGTTAGTTTTGCCGCATGTCTTCGCCGACGACCGTCAGGCCTTGCCCGAACTGCTCCGCGCCCGCGACGGGGCGCTATTGCTCCGAATGCGGCGCCGCCGTCGCGGACGCGATCTGCACCGGATGCCGATCGTTGCTCACTCCGGGTGCGCGCTTCTGCCACCGGTGCGGCACTGCGGTTGGAACCCGACCGTTCAGTGCCGCTCCGCAACGCCACGCGGCGTCGATCCTTCCATGGGGCATCGGCGCGATCGCCCTGCTGGGGCTCGTCGCGTTTCTCGCCGGCCAGCGGTTTGGCGGATCTCGTGCACCATCGGCCGCGTCTGCCGCGGGCGACGCGCCATTCGCATCTGCTGCCCAGGATGGGAACGTCCCGCGGGCTCCTGACATCTCGAACCTGTCGCCACGCGAGCGCGCCGATCGCCTCTTCGATCGCGTCATGCGCTTGAGCTCGGAGGGGAAGACCGATAGCGTGAAATTCTTCGCGCCTATGGCGCTGTCTGTCTACCAGTCCCTCGGCCCACTCGACGCCGATCTCCGATACGACTTCGGCCGGGTCGCCGAAGTCGCCGGCGCGGTTGAGATCGCGCGCGCACAAGCCGACTCGATTCTCGCCAGCGACTCCACACACCTCCTCGGTCTCGTCCTCGGCGCCCGCGCCGCACAGCTTCGCGGCGACTCGGCCGCCGCCCGTACCTTCTCTCGACGCTTGCTTGCCGCGGAACCATCGGAATCGGCGAAGAAGCTGCCAGAATACGAGCGCCACCAGGGCGACATCCTCGAAGCACTGGCTGAAGCCCGTCGGCGATAGGTAGGCCACAAGGAAAAAAATCTCACACGGGGCTCGTTCGACGCCTTGTCCGTCTCCCGTCTCCCGTCTCCCGGCACGTTCCGATTCCCGCTTCCCGCTCCCGACGATGCGAATTCACGTCGCCCACAGCCCCGACTCCGACGACGCGTTCATGTTCTACGCGCTCGCCGATGGGTTGATCGATACCGAAGGACTCGCGTACGTCCACGAGCTCCAGGACATCGAGTCCCTCAACCAGCGCGCAATGCGCGGAGAGCTCGAGGTCACTGCGGTCTCGATCCACGCCTACGCCTACCTCAGCGACCGCTATTCGCTTCTCCCGCACGGTGCGTCCATGGGGGATCGCTACGGGCCACGACTCGTCGGCCGTACCCCCGCCAAGCGCGAAGATGTAAAGGGGAAGCGCGTGGCGATTCCGGGACCGCTCACCAGCGCCTACCTCGCCCTCAAGCTTTACGAGCCGGATTTCCAACCGGTCCCCACCCCGTTCGACCAGATCGAGGACCGCGTTGCCGACGGCGACGTCGATCTCGGGCTCCTGATCCACGAAGGCCAGCTGACGTTCGCCGACCGCGGCCTGCACCTCGTCGTCGATCTCGGCGAATGGTGGTTTTCTGAAACGGGACTCCCCCTCCCACTCGGCGGCAATGTCGTTCGAAAGGACCTCGGCCCGGAGCTGACGCGGAAAATCTCTAAACACCTTCGCGCCAGCATCGCGTATGGATTGGAGCATAGGACGAATGCGCTAAACCACGCGATGCAATACGCACGAGGCCTCGACCGCTCGAAGGCCGACACCTTCGTGGGGATGTACGTCAACGACTGGACACTCGACTACGGCGATCGCGGCCGCGCTGCCGTTCGCCAATTCCTCGAGCGGGGCGTTGCAGCCGGAATCATCAATCGCCACGTTAGCGTGGAGTTCGTTGACGACTAGAAGGGTCCGGTAGCGGTGCCATCATGTTACATGACCGACCGTTGCGCTCGTCGTTAGTCTGTGTCGCGCACGCCTAAGTCCAGTTTCGCCCTCGAGAACCACCATCGCAGTGGTGGGCCCGCCAGGTTTCCCCTGGTGCCGATTGCCGCCATCGGCGATCACCTCGCCGAAGGTGCCATCGCCGTCAATGCGCGCCGCATCATCACGTACGTCAACCGCATCGCCACCGCGCTGCTCGGCATACGCGCTGACGCGCTCATCGGCCGTGACGTGCTCGCCATCGCCGAGCCTTCGCAGCGCGATTCATCGTCCCAGTTCGCCCGAGCGCTTTCCGAGGTGCTCGAGCGCGGTGTCGAGCACGTGCTGGCGCTCAACGACATCGACGCCGCGCCGTCCTTCAATGTCGATTACTGCCGCCTCTTTCCCATTGCCGACGGTGGCGCGCTCATCCTCCTCGGCGAGACGATGTCGCCGAGTGTTTCTGAGCGTCTGTCCAGCGCGCACTCGCTCGCCGGAATCCTGCAGCGCATCAATCAGTCGCTCGAGGTCGAGCGCGTTCTTCATCTGCTCGCGACCCACGCTGCGCAGTTGATTGGCGGACGCGGCGCGACGGTCTTCCTGCTGGAAAACGGTGCGCTCATCGCCGCCGCGGGAGCTGGCTCCGAGAAGGTCGTCGTGGGCCGTGGGCAGAGTGTCACCGAGGGTTTTGCCAGCGACGTGGTGCGCTCGCATCGCCCGCGCCGCACCCGAGACCTCGAAGCCATGCTCCGCGGCGCGGCCACTAGCGGAAACGAAGTTGAAATCGGTAGCGTCGGCGCCATTGCGGCGCCGCTCATGATCGCCGACCGCCCCATCGGCGCACTGGTCGTGACCGGCGTGGCGGCGCAGCGATTCTCCGACCACCACGAGCAGCTCCTCGTCACGCTCGCCACGCACGGCGCGATCGCGCTCGAGAACGCGAAGCTGTATCGCGCAGCGGCGCAGACGGCGCGTCATGCCGGGATCCTCGCGGCGACCGCCCGCACGCTCGCCTTCAATGCATCGCCCGACGAGCTCTTCGCCGGTCTGACACGTCTCGTGACGGAGTCGCTCAGAGCGGATGGCTTCAGCATCCACGTCGCCGATGCTGGGTACGACCAGGTCACGTTGCTGCACAGCAGTGGGCTCGACGCCGCGCCACCTAACGCCGCCATCAGAGGCTTCTGGGACACGCCCGCCGGCGGAGCGATCCGGTCCGCCACGCCCACGTTCCTGACGAACACGGCTGGCATCGGGTTCCGGGACGAGTTCACCGGCGCGTCCACGACCCCGGAAAGTGGTTCCACCACGTTCCTCCCGCTCATCATCGACGGGCGTGCTGGAGGCCTGCTCACCCTGCACTTCCGGCACCCGCGCGATTTCGACGACCGCGAGCGTGCACTGCTCATTGACTTCTCCACGGCTGTCGCCGTGGCGATGCGGAACGCGTCACTCGTCGGCGATCTCGAACGGCGTGCGATGCGTCTCTCGGCCGTCGCGAAGGTGCAGCTCGCGATGTCGCGGACCGAGCTGCGCGACGTGTACGCCGAGCTCCATCGCGCCGTCGCTTCGTCGGTGTCGCAGGCGTCGTGCTTCGCGTTGCTGCTCGTCGACCGGGTCGAGCCACTGTTCCGGCCACAGCTGGTCGTGGTGGACGGCCTCGTCACCTGGTCATCGGCGCTGCCGACGGCGCCGGTCACGGAATGCGCCGCGTCGATCGCGCTCCGAACGGGCCAGCCCGTGGTCTCTACACAACCGACACGCTCGTGGGGAGCGCTCGTTCCCGGTGCCTCGGAAACCTCGACCTCGCACCTGGCATCGGAGATCGCCGTCCCTGTGGTGCACGGTGATCACACGCTTGGTGTGCTGATCGTGCAGTCGAGGCATCGGGGCGCCTTCACGGCGGAAGACGTCGAGCTGCTCTCGATCATCGCTCGTCAGGCAGGCGTCGCGATCGCGATCGCCCGGCTGTTCGAGGCGCAGCGGGAGGAGCGTCAGATGGCCGAGGCCGCGGCTCGCATTGCCCGGGTCGCGCTCGCGAGCACGACGGCCGCAGATGCTGCCAACGCCATTCTCGCCGCCGTCGGCGAGGTAGTGGCCATGGATGCCGCGGCGATCGGGTTGCTGAGCCGGGACGACGCCATCGTGTACATCGGCGCTACCGGAAGCGCGGATGCGACCCGGGGCTCGCGCATCCCGCTGGCCATGAGCATTGCACGCGAGGTTGTCCTCGCTGCGCCGGACGCCGCCAGCGATGCGCCGCCCATGACCACGACGCCTCCGCACCCGTCGAGTGACGCGTCGCTCGCGCGCGGAGGCGTCGTCCTCGCGCTCGCCGCGAAGGATCGGATGCTCGGCGTGTTGACCGCCGCCGCGCCACCTAACGGTACGCTTCCGCAGTCGAGCATCGATGCGCTGCGACGCCTCGCGCCATCCGTCGCGCTCGCGATCGATGTGCAGCTGCTGGGAGAGGGCGAGCGAAATCGTCATGCGCGTGAGCGCATGCTCGCGACCGCGCTCGCGACGATGGATCAACCGGTGTTCGTGCTGTCACTCGACCGGCGGGTGCTCTACGCCAACGACGCCGCCGTGCGTGAATACGGGTACACGCTCGATGAGCTGACCACCATGACCGTCGACTCGCTCGTCACGTCCGCGGTGCCGATGCGCGCTGGCCACGATCTGTCGCGCACACCCGCGAATGTCGTGGTCGCCGAGCACGTCCATCGCCGCCGCGATGGGTCGCAGTTCCCGGCAACGGTCGCGCTCAGCTTCATCCGCCAGGACAATGGCGCGCCGATTGGTCAGGTGCTGAGCGTCCGCAACCTCACCGACGAGCGGCGCATCGCCGAGCAGCTGCGTCAGAGCGAAAAGCTCGCCGCGTTAGGCGAGCTCGTCGCCGGCGTCGCCCACGAGCTGAACAATCCGCTCGCCGGCATCTCCGCGTTCGCCCAGCTCCTGCTCGAGGAGGAGCTGAACGCCGACCAGCGTGAGTCCGCACGCCTCATCAAGCGCGAAGCGGACCGCGCGGTCGGTGTCATCCGCGATCTCCTCCTGTTCGCGCGCAAGGCGGGACCGAGCACGATGCCCCTCGACCTCAACGGGCTCGTGCAGCTCACCCTGCGCCTGCGCGCCTACAGCCTGCGGTCATCCGGCGTGCAGGTCGAGACACACCTCGATTCGAATCTGCCCGAGGTATCGGGCGACGATCAGAAGCTGCAGCAGGTTATTCTGAATCTGATCGTCAACGCTGAATACGCGATGCGCCGCAGTCCAACGAAGCGGCTCGTGATTCGCACCGCGCACGAAGGCGATGCCATCGTGACCGAGGTCTCCGACACCGGCGTCGGGATGTCGCAGGAAACGCTGCAGCGCGTGTTCGAGCCGTTCTTCACGACCAAGCCCCCCGGCGAGGGCACTGGGCTCGGCCTCAGCGTGAGCTACGGCATCGTCGAGGCCCACCACGGTACGATCAGCGTCGAGAGCACGGCTGGCCGCGGCACGACCTTCCGCATCACGCTCCCGATTTCGGAGACTCCCGACGCGTCGGGAGACCAGCCGGAATGATGCAGGTCACGCCAACTCGCGGTCTGACGAATCTCGTCATCGGAGACGGCGGGCCATGGCGTGTGCTGCTCGTGGACGATGAGGAGACCATCCGCCTGGCGCTCGCGAAGTTTCTCCGCTCGCGCGGCTACAATGTCGAGACCGCGGAGTCGGGCCTGGCCGCGCTCGAGCTGCTGCAGCGCGGCAAGTACGTCCTGATGCTGTGCGACGTGCGGATGCCAGGGTTCACTGGCGTCGACGTCGTCCCGCGCGCGCTCGCGATCGACGCGGATCTCGCCATTGTCATGCTCACCGCTGTGAACGACGCTCCGACGGCTGCCGAAGTATTGTCCGCGGGCGCGATGGACTACCTGATGAAGCCCATCGAGCTCGCGGACCTCCAGCTGGCCATCGAGCGAGCGCTTCACCGGCGTGGGCTGGCCATCGAGCGACGCAACGTCGAGCGCCTCATTCGCGAAGAGGTAGCGCTGAGAACCGAGGAGCTCGAGCGCGATAAGCTCGCTCTCCGCGCCCTGAGCATCGACATCGTGCAAGCCCTCGTGAACGCGCTCGAGGCGAAGGACGCGTACCTGCGTGGTCATTCCCAGCGCGTCGCACACCTCGCCGCGGCGATAGCGCAGGACATGGGGCTCGACGAAGACACCGTCGAGGAGATTCGTCTGGCGGGGCGGCTTCACGACGTCGGAAAGATCGGCACACGAGAATCGGTGCTCCACAAACCCGGACCACTGAGCACCGAAGAGTTCGACCACGTCCGCGACCACGTCCGAATCGGCGTCGACATACTCTCCCCCCTTCGCCACCTGGGCCGGACGGTCCTCTACGTTCACGACCACCACGAGCACTGGGACGGCTCCGGCTACCCACGCGGCCTCTCTGGTGAAGGCATCTCGCTCGGCGGGCGTATTCTCTGCGCTGCCGACGCGTTCGATGCGCTGACGTCCGCGCGCCCCTACCGCGGGGCGCTCGCGCCGGAGGCAACGGTTGATTTCCTGACCGCCCAAAGCGGCACGCTTCTGGACCCAAAGGTCCTCGAGGTCCTCGCCACCGTCGTTCGTCGCGGTCGCGCGCTAGCCTTCATCGACGGCGCCTGAGCTGTAGTTGGCCTCGGGCAAGAGGATCACTGGTCCGGGACGCGTCCCGGACCGGATGTGCCGTGTTTCCATCGATTTCCTCCCGTTCGCCGTATTAAGCAACATGTCGCTTCACCGCATTTTTCTTGTCGTGGCTGCTCTCGCCGCATCGGCGCAGGAGAGTCGTGCCCAGGCGCGCGACATTCGGTCCGCGCCTCCGTCGGACACGCTTCGACTGTCCATCGCGGAGGCGGTGACCCGTGCGGTGCGGCTGAGTGACGAAACCAAGCTTTCCGCTGCCCAGCTCGAGGTAACCGAAGCCCAAATCGTCACCGCTCGCGCCGCAGGCTTCCCGCAGCTCCGTCTCAACGGCGCGTACACGCAGGTCATAGAGAATGCGCGCGGGAACATCGTCGGGTCCGTGTTCCAACAGCCCTTTACGTACAGTACCAACGCGAACATTTCCCAGACGCTCTTCCAGGGAGGCCGCATCTTCGCGGGCACCCGTGCCGCCGGTGACGCACGCCAGGCAGCCCGATACGATCAGGCGGAAACGCGAGCCCGCGTATCGGTGGACGTGCAGCGCGCCTACTTCCAGGCACTTCTGAGCGACCGACTGTATGACATCCAGGTCCGGAACCTCGACCTTGCGGACGAGCGCCTCAAGCAGGTCGAGCGACTCGAGTCGGGTGGCCGCGCCGCCCGCTACGATGTCCTGCGCGCACGCGTCCAGCGCACGAATCTCGAGCCCCAGGTCATTCAGGCACGGAGTGACCGCGAGCTTACCATGCTCGAGGTCAAGCGCATTCTCAACTTGCCCGTCGACCAGCCGCTTGTACTGACGAGCGCGCTCGACCCCGATGCGCTTCAGCCCTTCATCGCCACCGTCGCCAACGACTCCTCCCGGGATCCCGTCCGTGCCTCCATTCGGTCGGCCGAGTCGATTGTCGAAGCTCGCGGAGAAGGCATTCGCGTGGCGCGCGCGGACATGCTGCCTACTGTGTCCGCGTTCTTTCAGACGGGGTATCTGGCGCTTCCGGCCAACAACGGGGTGCCGACATCTTGGGGTTCGGCGTCGAACGCGCTCTGCCCGTCAGGGTCGGCGCCCACCAGGATCTGCCAGAACAATGGGTGGTTCGCGGACCGGAATTTCGGTGTACAGATTTCGTGGCCGCTTTTCGATGGGCTCCGCGCAAAAGGGAACGTCGACCTCGCGCAGGCGCAGCGCCGGGTGGCTGAGATCCAATTGTCGCAGGCACGGGAGCAGGTTCAGGTAGAGCGGGCACAGGCTCGTGCCGAGTTCGCGCGCGCGAGCGCGGCCTACGAGGCGCAACGCGACAACGCCCGCGAGGCCGAGGAGGCTTATCGCCTCGCCGCGCTGCGGTTCGAGCGCGGCTTGGATACACAGCTCGACGCGTCGGCAGTGCAACTTCAGCTCCTCATTGCAAAAAGCAACGAGGCTCGTTCCGTCTTCGACTTGTACATCGCGGCCGCGGACCTCGCGCGCGCACGCGGGATTCCAATTCCGCTGCCGCCCACCCGCCCTGCCGCTGCCCCTTCTCGCTGACGTCCGTGCTCAAACAGTTTGTGTCGATCGCTCCGCTCCTGCGCTTCCCGGCCCTCCTTGGTGCGGCCAGCATCCTCATCGCGTCCGGCTGCTCGAAGGATCCGGGCGACGGGACGCCCGCGTCTGCCGCCGCTGCCACCACGAAGGGCAACCGTCCGGACGCTGCCCCGGAAGCGCCTGGCGGGCGCCGTGCTGCCTCTATCATCCTCGCCGCGAGCGACGTAAAGACCGTCGAGCGTGGGAGCATTGAAGCGGGTGTCGCCATCTCCGGCGACCTCAAGGCAATCGAGGAAGCGGTTGTCCGCGCCCGCCTGGAAGGAGACCTCGTCGGCGTTTACGCCCGCGAAGGCGACCACGTAAAGGAAGGCCAGCTCCTCGCGCACTTCGAGGACAGCGAGCAGGAGAGCAACCGCACGTCTGCCATCGCGGACCGCGAGGCGGCGCAGAGCGATCTGGAGACCGCCAAGTGGAACGCCGATCAGTCGGAGCAGCTGTTCAAGGCCGGTGCGATCGCCGAGCGGGATCTGCGGACCGCGCAGCAGACGTACGCTGCGGCTCGCGCGAGGTTGGCCGCCGCTGAGGCCCGCGTTAGGGCCACCACATCGCTGCTCACCGACACGTGAGCGCTCGCGCCGACCACCGGCGTCGTGGCGAAGCGCAACGTGGAGAACGGCGAACACGTGGCGCGCGGCGCCGACATGTTCACCGTCGTGCGCTCCGACGTCCTCGAGCTGGCCGCGTCCGTGCCCGCTCGTCAGGCCAGTGAGATTCGTGTCGGGCAGAAAGTGCACTTCGCCGCTGGCGGCCGCGACCTGGACGGCCGCGTGGCACGTATCAGCCCCACGATAGACCCCACGAACCGGTCCATCACGGTCTACGCACAGGTGCCTAACGCAACTGGGGAGCTGAAAGGCAACGCCTTCGCCACCGGCCGCATCGTGTCGCGCACCGTCGACGGCGCGATCGTCATCCCCGCGCAGGCGCTCCGGCAGGCACAGGGAACCGACAAGCCCTTTGTCTACCGCCTCGACGCCACCGATGCGCTCGAGCGCGCGCCCGTCAGCGTCGGCATCGTGGATGAAAGCCAGGCGATCGCGGAGATCACCGACGGCCTCAAACCCGGCGACCGCATTATCGTCGGCAACGTCGGCACGCTGGGTGCCGGGATGAAGGTGACGATTGCGGGCGGAGGTGAAGGGCCAAGTCCAAACGGGAACAGGGACCGGGGAACCGGGAACAAGAGAACTCCTCAACCACCAAATCCCTGACGAGCAGAAATAGCTCGGTTCCCTGTTCCCGGTTCCCAGTCCCCAGTTTCCGCCATGTTCCTCTCCGATATCTCGATCCGACGACCCGTGTTCGCGACCATGATGATGGTCACGCTCGTGGTGCTCGGCATCGTCGCCTACAAGCGCCTGTCGCTCGATGAGTACCCGGATATCACCTACCCGGTGATCATCGTCCAGACGAGCTATCCGGGAACGTCGCCCGAGGTCATGGAGCGCCAGATCTCGCGTCCCATCGAGCAGGCGGTGAACACGGTTCAGGGGATTTACGAGGTCAGCTCGACCTCGCTCGAAGGCATCTCGATCGTGCGCCTGCAGTTCAACCTCGGCGCCGACGTGAAGGGCGCGCAGCAGGACGTCCAGGCGAAGGTGTCGGGAATCCGACGGCAGCTGCCGCCTGATATCGACGAGCCGATCGTTAGGCACTTCGACCCGAACGACAGTCCGATCGTGACGGTCGCCGTCCAGAGCACGGAGCGCCCGCTCCGCGAGATCACGGACATGGCCGACGAGACCATCGTCACTCGCCTCCAGGCCGTGCCCGGCGTCGGCGCCGTCAATCGCACGGGCGGCAGTGAACGTGTCATTCGCGTGCAGCTCGACCCCGCAGCGCTCAGTTCGTACCGCGTGAGCCCGCAGGATGTCATGCAGGCCCTCCAGCGTGAAAACCAGGAAGTGCCGGCGGGACGCGTCGATTACGGCGACATGGAGCGTCTCGTCCGCGTCACTGGCCGAGTCATCGAGCCCCGCCAATTTGCGAACATCGTGGTCGCTGTTCGAAACAACGCGCCGATCCGTATCAGCGACCTCGGCACCGTCATCGACGGGGAAGCGGACAAGCGCACCGCCGCCGAAATCGATCGCAACCCGGCAGTTTCAATTGATGTCCTCAAGATTTCAGGTGCGAACACCGTCGATGTAGCGGACTCTGTGCGCGCGGCGGTAGCCGACCTCGCACGGCAACTCCCAAGCGACGTCACTCTGCGCATCACACGTGACGACTCGCGGCGCATCCGCGAGTCATTGGCTGACGTGCAGATGAGCCTCGTGCTCGGCGCCATCCTCACCATCGCGATTATCTACCTGTTCCTGAACTCCTGGCGCTCGACAGTCATCACCGGCCTCGCCCTGCCGATCTCCATCATCTCGGCATTCTTCATCATGTGGGTGATGGATTTCACTATCAACACGATGACGCTGCTCGCACTGTCGCTCGCGATCGGCCTGCTCATAGACGACGCCATCGTCGTCCGTGAGAACATCGTGCGCCACATGGAGATGGGAAAAGATCACTACACCGCGGCGCGAGACGGTACCTCCGAGATAGGGCTCGCGGTCTTCTCAACGACGCTCGCCGTCGTCGCCGTGTTCGTGCCCGTCGCATTCATGGGCGGCATCATCGGCAAGATCTTCTTCCAGTTCGGCGTCACGGTGGCGTTCGCCGTCCTCGTGTCACTGTTCGTGTCGTTCACGCTCGACCCGATGCTCTCAAGCGTATGGTACGATCCCGATGTGGAGCACAGCGTCAAGGCTGACGCGGCGCACAGTGCCGAGCATGTCCCTCGCCGCATCCGCTCGCCCACACGGCGCGTAGCTATCGCGTTCAATGGATGGTTCGAGCGAATGTCCGATCGATATCCAGGAATGCTCCGCTGGGCACTCAAGCATCGAGGAATCGTGATCGTCGCGGCTGGTGCCTCTGTTGCCGTGGCGTTGATCATCATTCCGCGACTCGGGTTTACCTGGATGCCCGATGCAAACGGCGACGACTTCTCGGTCGCCATTCGCACGCCTCCCGGCTCGACCCTCGAATATACGCTCGACAAGGGACGGCAGGTCGCAGACGCCCTGAAATCGGAACCTGATGTTGACTACACGCTCGTGACGGTTGGCGGCGGGTTCCGAGGAACGCCTAACCAAGGGTCGGTCAATGTTCAGCTCCGAAAATCCGACGATCGCGAGCGGACCATGACCGAGATTCAGTCGGACGTTCGCATGAAGCTCCGTGCCATCACCGGCGCCTCGACGTCGATCAATCAGACCCGAACCATCTTCGGCGGATTCGGCCAGCCCATCCGGGTGAACATTCAAGGCCCCGAGCAATCTCGCCTGAAGATCGCCGCCGGTCGAGTCTTCGAAGCGATGAAGCAAATCCCCGGTGTCACCGAACCAATATCGAGCGACCAGGGCGACATTCCGCAGCTCGACGTGACCGTCGATCGCCAGCAGGCGTGGGCCGCGGGACTTGGTATCAACGCCATTGGAACCACGCTGCAGCCGCTGTTCTCGGGCACGCGTGCCACGCGCTGGGAAGACCCGCAGGGATATCAGCACGACGTAATCGTCGTGTACCCCGACTCGCTTCGGAAAACGGCGGCGGATGTCGCGAACATCCCGATCGCGAGCGCGAACCTCGATCCGACCACCGGCCAACCGGGTATGGTTCCGCTGTCTCAGGTTGCCGAAGTGCGGAGCGGCGTGGGCCCGCAGCAGATCGAGCGTCGCCAGCTCGAGCGCCAGATCAACATCTCCTCGGGCGTGATCCCGGGCTATCCGTTGGGTGACGTCGCCAGCAAGGTCAAGGCAGCGATCGATTCGCTTAACCTACCACCCGGATACCACGCCGTCTTCACCGGTGACGTGCAGAACCTGAACGACACCAAGGGCTACGTGGCCGAAGCGCTCATTCTCGCGGTCATCTTCATCTACCTGATTCTCGCGTCGCTCTTCGGATCGTTCCTCCAGCCGCTCGCCATCATGCTCGCGCTGCCCCTGAGCTTCATCGGGGTTGCGATAGCCCTGCTCATCACCAAAGGCAACATGAACGTGATGTCCATGATCGGTATCATCATGCTCATGGGGCTCGTCACGAAGAACGGGATTCTGCTGGTCGATTTCACGAACCAGGAACGCGAGCACGGCGGCGAACGAGAGGCCGCGATTCTTCGAGCAGCGCGCACGCGCATCCGACCAATCATCATGACGACCTTCGCCATGGTGTTCGGTATGATTCCGCTCGCGCTCGCGATCGGCGCCGGCGCCGAACAGCGAGCGCCCATGGCGCGAGCCGTCATCGGCGGCCTGATCACATCCACGTTCCTCACGCTGTTCGTCGTGCCCGTGATGTACACGCTGCTCGACGACGCCGCCGCCTGGCTTCTCAGCCGCCGGCGATCACCACATCACGCACCGCCCTCGCGCGATCCAGCTGTCACGGACGCTGCGTTCGGGGACTGACGCTCGCGACGCGCCCTGTTATGTCGTGCCTCGCTTGACTCTGCGACCCGGCGATTGTACTAGGTGACGTGAAGGTGGGTGCTTTCGTCGCACCCGCACAACGAAAAGTGATGGGCATTTGACGTGCACCTTTTCCGCCCGGTTTTTTTTCCGTGGTTCAGACCGGACGGCTATCCCACAGGAGGCGGTCATGCCGCGCGGTGAAGAAATGGATCGCGAGTACAAGTTTTCCGACCGGGATGACGAATCGGACGACCTGGGCTACGGCGGCGGAAGCTCGTTCGATGACGACGACGACGAGGACGGCGGCTGGGTCCTGAACCAGCGCGACGAAAGCCTCTGGGACGACGCCGACGAGAGCGATGACCGCGACGAAGACGAGGAAACCGAGGCAGTTGGCGGGGACGAGGAGGAGGAGGAGGAGGCCGAGGTCTTTCCCCGTCCCGGTCGACCGGGCCGTCCGCGTAAGACGCCCGCGGAAAAGGTAGCGGCATCCACCAGCTCGGCAGCTTCGCCCGCTCCGGCAGCCGCTCCCGCTCCCGTCGCGCCGCCCTCGAAGCCGGCTGCATCCAAGGCGCCCGCCAAGGCCGCAACGAAGAGCGCACCCGCGAAGAAGGCGGCCAAGAAGGCCGCAAGCGGTAAGGGCGCGCGCTCTGCGGCGAAGGGCGGAGCCAAAAAGGTCGCCAAGGGCAGCGCAGCGAAAGGCGCGAAAAAGTCGGCCAGCAAGAAGGCCGCGGGCAAAAAGGCTCCGGCTCGCAAAGCGAGCGGCCGCGGCGGAAAGGCCAAGAAGAAGTAAGATCGAGGCAGCGCTCCACCGGCGCGCCAAGCGCCATTTTCGATCAGTCATGACCGCGGGGTGCTGCCGGCTCGGCCGGCGCTCCGCGGTTTCGTCTTCCGCCTAGTCGTTCGCCCTCACGTCGCACTTACGTTCCTACTCCGTCGGACCATGCTGTCCACCGACCTCACCGAGCACTCGTTGCTCGACGCGCTTCCCGTCAGCATCTACGCGCTGGACCTTGACGGCCATCTCACCAACGTGCGCCAGGCAGCACCGCGGTTCAGCGAAGACGGAGGAGCACTTACTGTCACGATTGGCGACACCAGCCGCGGGACGCCGATTTGGGATGCAACGCGCGGTGCCATGTCGCGCGACCAGATCGAGCACGGAATGCAACAGCTTCGAACCGGCCGAGCCCCGGTCGTTCGGTGGGAGCTGGAGCGCGGCCTGAAGGATGGCCACGTCGTTCTGGCGCAGATGACACCGCTGCATGACGACGCCCACGCCGTCACCGGGTTCGTGATCTGCACAGTCGATATCACCTCTCGGGACCACGCTCGAGAAGCCGTCGTCGATTCGGGCATCGCGCTCGCGCACGCCGTCGATGCCGACGAAGCGTACTACGAAGCCGCGCAACAACTCCGCCACGTGCTGCGCGCGGATGTCGTCATCGTTGCCGTGAGCGACGACCACGGTTCTTCCCCGCGTATCGTGTACGACGCTGGGTCCGAGAGTGATCGCCGATCGCTCGAGCAACGCTTCGCTCGCGCCTGGCAATCTGTTCTGGAGAACGGCGGTGTTGTCACCTCGCATGATGACTCGACCGTCGCCCTCACGTCCGCATTGCCCGGCGAATCCGGACCACTCGGCGTCATCTCGATCCTCACCGAAGACATCGACGCCCCCGAACAGATGGCCGACGCCCGCCGCTATCTGGCTGCCGTCGCGACACAACTCTCCGCAGCCATCGACCGCGCGCGGCATGTTGCGCACGCGGGTCGTCGTCACAGGAGCGGCGCGATCGGCGAAGTCGCCGCCGGCGTAGCGCAAGAGCTCCGTAACCCGATCTTTGGGATCTCATCCGCCGCGCAGCTCCTCCGCTTCCGGGCGCGAGAGGACCCGGTCATGGAGACCAACGTCGGACGCATTTTGCGCGAGGTCGAGCGACTCAATCGCATGGTCGGCACATTGGTCGAGCTCGGGCGGCCGATCGTCCTCAAATTGGCACTCACCGATCCGGATACGGTTTGGGACCACGTCCTCGAATCGGAGCGCGGTCGCCTCGAGAGCCGCGCAATCGCGATCCGGCGAACGAGGCCGGATAGGCCTGCGTCGATCGCCCTCGACGGCGAGCAGTTGGCCCAGGCCTTCAAGAGCATCCTGTCGAATGCCGTCGATGCCGCCCCTGTGGCCACCGACATTTTGCTCCAATCCACGCTCCTCCCAAACGGTGGGTGGCGGTGTCGCCTCACGAACGGCGGCGCGCCCATTCCGACGGAGATGCTGCCGCGCGTCTTCGAGCTGTTTCTGTCGACGAAGCCCGGAAGCTCCGGGGTGGGACTCGCACTCGCTCAGCGAATCGTCGAGGAGCATCAGGGAACGATCACGATCGAAAGCTCTGCGGAAAGCGGCACGACCGTGACGGTTAGCCTCTCGAATGCCACTCGTACCGCCACGCTGACGTGATTATGTTCGCATCATGGCTGAGTCACCGGTTGCCCTTCTCCGCGCACACGCCCGCCACGCCCCCTGGAACGCTCGCGGGCTCGCCGCCCACGTCACCGCACTAGTCGACGCTGCGGGCATGCGGCCCACGAACGCGTCTGCCCGAGCTGCCCCGAGCGCCCGGGCCGTTCGGTTCTACGTGTCCAACGGCCTGCTCGACCGCCCGGAAGGCACCGGCACCGCGGCGATCTACAACTATCGGCATCTGCTCCAGCTGCTCGCCATCAAAATTCGCCAGCGTGAAGGCCAAACTCTCGACGTCATTAAGCGCGAGATGCGCGAGACGACGGGAGACCTTCTCGAGCGCCGCATCGCCCAGTCCCTGGCGCCAGCCCTCGGCGCGCGCGCCGACGCCGCCGTCGCCCAGGACGATCAGGGCGCCGCCGCCTGGCGCCGCGTCTTCGTGGCGGACGGAATAGAGATTCACGTCCGCGATGACTCCCCGGCATCGAGCGAAGACGGGATCGTCGCGATGCGCGAAGCCGTCCGGGCCGCTCTGGGCCGCGCCGAGATTCGCGGCTAACGTCGCCCCCACCATCGCGGTCAGAGCACGCGCTGCAACGTGTTCGCTCCCCACTCGAGGAGTTGTTCGAGCCACGACCGTTGGTTGAATTCGGCGAGCTTGATCTCCTTCGCGTACCGCAGGTCGTCCATGAACAGTGAGTCGAGTGTCGCACCCACGCGCTCGTCGAGCGCGACGAGATTCGACTCGTTGTTGAAGACCAGGGATCTGTTGTCGAAGTTGAGTGAGCCCACCGTCGACCACACGCCGTCGATCACGAACGTTTTCGCGTGCATCATCGCCGGCTGATATTCGTACACGCGCACGCCACCCCTGATCAGTTCGGGATATCGTGCTCGGCCAGCGTACAACGTGGTCTTGACGTCACTCCTGTCACCCGCCGTCAGCACACGGACGTCGACACCGCGCTTCGCCGCCCTAACGAGTAGGCCGCGAAAGTCGTCGTCAGGTACGAAGTACGAGTTCGAGATGTAGAGCGTGCGGCGGGCTCCGCTGATCGATAGCGCCAGAAACCGCTCGGCGGATGTACTGCCGGCTGTTGGAACGGAGTGAAACAGCGCCGCCTGCACGCGTCCCACTTCAGCAAACGCCTGCGGCGGGAAGAATAGATCGCCCGTGATGAGTTCACCGGCCGCCTCCGCCCATCCAGACGCAAAAGTGGCTTGAAGCTGAGCCACCGAGGGACCTTCGAAGCGCACGTTCGATTCACGCCACTCGTTTTCCGAGTGACCGTTTCCCATCCAGTAGTCAGCCAGCCCGAACCCACCTGTGTACCCGACGCGACCGTCCACCACCACGGCCCGGACGTGCGAGCGCGTGGCAGCTCTGTGCAGCGTGTACCAGTGAAGCGTGCGAAGCCACGCGACCTCCACGCCCACCTTCTTCAGGTTCTCGGCCCAATCACCGGCGAGACCCTGCGAGCCGAAGGCGTCGAGCAGCAGGAGCACTCTCACCTTCGCGCGGGCGCGCTCCGCGAGGTACTTCGCCATCGAGTCCGCCACCGCACCTGGCTTCGAGAAATACATCTGAACGGTCACTGTTTGCGTGGCCGAGTGAATGTCCGCCCAGAGCCGCGGGTACACTGCGCCGTTTGCGAGGACCTCGACGGTGTTGCCGTTCTCGATCTCCATCCCCGAGAACAGCTGCATGGTGCGAACGAATAGTGAGTCGCGAACGCCGGGCAGCTTCTCGTCGCCGACCGCGAGGACTTTTCGCACTGGAGTACCGCGCGTGACCGTCAAAAGCCCAATGAGCGCGAACGCGAGTACGGCCAACACACCAAGCACGGCGCCAAGCCGCTTGATAATCCGTTTCATGGAACCACCGTAGACGATCGACGATTGTACCTGACGCCAGATTGCAGCGCAGAGGCTGTTCCACTCGCAGTTGGCTTCGCATCACCGTCAACCCGACGCCGTTATGTCCGCACCGACTCGCACCGATCGTCCGCTCGACGGAAAAGTCGCGGTTCTCACCGGCGTCTCTCGTCCAGGGCAGGTGGGCGAAGTGGTTGCGCGGTCATTGGCCGAACGTGGCGCGTCTGTTGTGCTGATCGACCGAACCGGGGTAGACGCCGAGGCTCGTGCGGCGGAGCTTCGCGAGCGAGGGCTTCGAGCAACCGCAGCACGCGCTGACTTGACCGACAGGGCCCAGCTCGATGCCGTCGCGAGGACAGTCGAACGCGACTTCGGCGGGATCGATGCCCTGGTCAACATCGCGGGTGG
>Ga0307408_100000586_pt1 | contig 31296 bp, 27 predicted proteins | sample 322Cmetagenome_FD_202116 | JGI IMG/M metagenome (GOLD analysis project Ga0307408, IMG submission 202116) | Maize rhizosphere microbial communities from greenhouse at UC Davis, California, United States - 322HYB-C-3 | ecosystem: Host-associated > Plants > Roots > Rhizosphere > Soil | place...
GCATTCGCGAACACGGCCTTGCCCGCTTGCGTCAAGCCGCCGAAATGGTCCGAGTGCATGTGGGTGATATAGATCTCGTCGACTTGTTCCGGCGCATAGCCCGACGCCTTCAGGCTGGCCAACAGTTTGCCCAGGGTCGGGCCAAACAATCCGGCGGCGCCCGTGTCGATCAGGACCAGCTTGCCGCCAGTATTGATGAGAAAACCGTTGACGGAGGTTTCCAGCGGGGTTTTCAGGAACGATTTTTCCAATGCCTTCTGGGTTTTTTCCGCCGGCTGGTGCAAAATCTTTTCAACCGGCAAATCAACGGTGCCGTCATTGAGCGCCGTCACTTCGAAGTCGCCCAGCATCATCCGGTAATAGCCGGGGCCCTGGGTTTTCACCATCGGCGCCGCTGCCGAGGCGGCGCCGCAGGCAACGGCGGTGGCGATGGCAACGCAGGATTTGGTCAAGCTGTTCAAGATCATGTATTCCTCAGAGAACGTTAACTGAATCGCTACGATAACGCAAAAACAAGAAACTAGCGGAAACACCACACTCGCCGGCACATGACTTGCCGTTAACGGAAGGCACCGATAGAATGCCGGGCGCATTTTTCATCAAGTGAAATGTCAGCCCGTTAATCCTGTCGAATTCGCAATACCGGAGTACACCATGCAAGACGAACTGAAGTTAGCCAGCCTGCCCGGCGCGGGACAGCGCCTGGCGCTCAAGCTGTTGAACCTGTTCGGCTGGCGTTTGCTGTACCGTCCCCTGCCCGGCCCGCGTGGCATTTGCGTGATTTATCCGCACACGTCGAACTGGGATTTCGTCATCGGCATGGTGGGCAAGTGGGCGCTGGGCCTGCATTTCCGCTGGCTGGCGAAAGATTCGCTGTTCAAGATCCCCCTGCTGGGGCGCTGGTTTTCCGCCATGGGCGGCGATCCGGTCGACCGCAGCGCCCCGACCGGCATGATCCAGCGCCAGGCCGCGCGCATGCACGCGGCCGAGTGGTACTGGGTCGGCATCACGCCGGAAGGCACGCGCGGCTACCGTCCTTACTGGAAAAGCGGCTTTTACCACCTGGCGCTGGAAGCCAAGGTGCCGCTGTGCCTGGTCTACCTCGATTACCCGAATAAAATCCTCGCGGTGCGCGACCACGTGTTCCTGAGCGGCGACCAGGAAACCGACCTGGCGGCGATCCGCGCCGGCTTCGCGGGCCACGAAGGCTTGCACCCGGAAGACGCGGCGCCGATCCAGTTCAACGACAAGCGCGGCTGATCCGCGCGGCGACATACAAGGCAGCCGTTACCCGGCGGCCAGCAGCATCAGGCCGGTCGCCGCGACACCCGCCCCGGCCACTTTCATTGAGCCAACCGACAACCGGGCGCCCAGGCGGCGCCCGGCCCATAACAGCATGCCGCTGGCCGCCAGGAAGCCGGCGGTCGCGGCCAACGGCAATTCCAGTCCATGCGCATTGCCATGCAGCGCGGCAAACCCGGCCAGCAGCGCCATCGCGGCCGGCGCCGGCAGCCGCAGCGTGGCCGCCATCACCAGCATGCCGCTGGCCGCCACTGTGGCGGCAATGCCGGTTTCCAATCCCGGCAGCGCCAGTCCGGCCGCGCCGGCCAGCGCCCCCGGCAGCATCGCGGCAAGATACAGCGGCAACAGGCGCGCGCCCCGGGGCTGGCGCGCACTCCACACACCCGCCGCCGCGATGGCCAGCAAGTGATCCAGCCCGCTCAGCGGATGCAGGAAACCGGCGGCCAGCGCGGACAGCAAGCCATCAAACGCGGCGGCGCCGGCCAGGGTGGCGTGGTGCGCGCCCGGATGCGCCAGCGCGGGCGCGCACCATACCACCAGCAGCAACGCCACTGCCGGCGCCATTCCCCGTGCGCCCCGGCGCCGTTCCAGATTCATCATGCCTGTTCCTCCAAAGTGTGTCCCCCCGCTGCCGGCCCCTTCAGGTCCAGCAATCCCTGCCTGCAAATAAAGTCAATCACGGCCGGCACCCCGTCGCCGCTGCGCAAATTGGTGAACAGGAACGGCCGTTCGCCGCGCATGCGTTTGGCGTCCTGCGCCATGATGTCCAGGTTGGCGCCCACGTAGGGCGCCAGGTCGGTCTTGTTAATGATCAGCAAATCCGAGCGCGTGATGCCGGGACCGCCCTTGCGCGGGATTTTTTCGCCGCCCGCCACATCGATCACGTAAATCGTCAAATCCGACAATTCCGGGCTGAAGGTGGCGGCCAGGTTGTCGCCGCCGGATTCCACCAGGATCAGGTCCAGGTCGGGGAAATCGGCCTGCATGCGCGCGATCGCTTCCAGGTTGATCGACGCGTCTTCGCGGATCGCCGTGTGCGGACAGCCGCCGGTTTCCACGCCCATCAGGCGCTCGGCCGGCAAGGCGTTGGCGCGCAACAGGATTTCCATGTCTTCGCGGGTGTAGATATCGTTGGTGATGACGGCCATGTCATAGCGCTCGCGCATGCCTTTGCACAGCATTTCGCACAGCGCGGTCTTGCCGGAACCGACCGGACCGCCGATGCCGACCCGCAAGGGATTTGAAGTGGACATTGTGTCTCCTTGTTTTAAGAACGGTACAAGCGGCTGTACTGGGTTTCATGCCGCATCGACAGCAGCGACAGCGCGGGCGCCCAGTTGCCCATGCCGTCATCATCGACCTGCCGCGCATGGCGCGCCGCCGCTTCGATATCGGGGCGCAGCGACAGCAGCATGCGCTGTCCCGCCACCTGCCCCAGCGGCACCGATTTCACGCACACCAGCACCTGGTTTTCCGCCCACGCAAACAGCATGGCCAGCAAAGCCTCCGGCGGCGGGATGTCCAGCGCCGCCACGGCGCACGCATAGGCCACCGGCAAGGTGGTGTCCGGCGCCGGCGGCAGCAAGGCGGCCAGGCTTGCGTCCGCGAGGTCCAGCTCCGTCACCAGGCGCGACAGCGAATACCCCATCTGCAAACTCTCGGCGCGGAATTCCGCCGTGTCGCGCGAGGCCAGGTAGCGCTCGCTCCACTGCGCCACCGCCTCCCCGTCGCGCCGGATAAACGCGTGGATCAGGCGCCAGCACACGGGCGCCTCCCATTGCGCCACCACTTCCCGCAATTGCCGCGCAATCCAGGCGCGGGCGCTGGCGGCGTCCGTCACCTGCCCGGATTCCAGCGCGCCCTCCAGTCCTTGCGAATAGCTGTAAGCGCCCACCGGCAGCGACGGGCTGGCCAGTTGCAGCAGGTGTAACAGGGCGGCCGCCTGCATCAGGCAGGGTCCGACGGCCGGTGGATCTTTTGCCGGGCCGGAACCGGCGCCAGCGGGTGGCCGTGCGCATGGGCCCCGTCGTGGCCATGGTGGTGGCCGCCGCCATAGGCGCCCGCTTCCGGTTCGAACGGCGCGCTTTCCTCCACCACCACGGCGCCCAGGCCCCGCAGCATGTCTCCCAGCACGGCGTCGGCACGGATGCGCAGGAAACCGTCTCCCAGCTGCGCCTGCGTGTGTCGGTTGCCGAGGTGGAAAGCGCAGCGCAGCAGGTCGTGCGGGTCGGCGCAGGTGACTTTATAGACCGGCTCGCACGCCGCCACCACCCGCACCACCTTCGCGCGGTCTTCGCCGGCCAGCAAGTCGCCGCCGCGCAGCACGGTGCCGCGCACCGTATACACGGCCGCTTCCTCGCCGTTCGACAGGACCGCCCGCAGCCGGCATTTTTCCCGCAGTTCATACGGCAGCACCAAGTCGGCGTACGGCGTGGCCGGACCGTGTAGCCTGGTGTGCAATGTCAGTATCGATGCCATCGTGGCCACTCCTAGAACAGAAAATAACGCTGCGCCATCGGCAGCACGGCCACCGGTTCGCACACCAGCAGGCGGCCATCGGCGCGCACTTCATAGGTTTCCGGATCGACTTCCATCACCGGCGTCAGTCCGTTGTGCACCATGTCGCGCTTGCGCAAGGCGCGCATGTTTTTCACCGCCATCACCGGCTTGTTCAGCTTCAGGCGTTCGGCCACGCCGGCGTCAACGGCCGCCTGCGACAGGAAGGTCACGGATTTTTTCAGCCCGCCGCCAAACGCGCCGAACATCGGGCGGTAGTGGACCGGCTGCGGCGTGGGGATCGAGGCGTTCGGGTCGCCCATCTGGGCCGCCGCGATCATGCCGCCCTTGATGATCATCGATGGCTTGACGCCAAAGAAGGCGGGCTTCCACAGCACGATGTCGGCCAGCTTGCCCACTTCCAGCGACCCCACCGCATGCGACACGCCATGCGTGATGGCGGGATTGATGGTGTACTTGGCGATGTAGCGCTTGACGCGGAAATTGTCGTGGCGGCCGCTGTCTTCCGGCAGCGCGCCGCGCTGCACCTTCATCTTGTGCGCGGTCTGCCAGGTGCGCAGGATCACTTCACCGACCCGTCCCATCGCCTGGGAATCGGACGACATCATGGAAATCGCGCCGATGTCGTGCAGGATGTCCTCGGCCGCGATGGTTTCGCGCCGGATGCGCGACTCCGCGAACGCCACGTCTTCCGCGATGGCGGCGTCGAGGTGATGGCACACCATCAGCATGTCGAGGTGTTCGTCCAGCGTATTGACGGTGTAGGGCCGCGTCGGATTGGTCGACGACGGCAGCACGTTGCCCTGCCCGACCGCCGCGATGATGTCCGGCGCGTGCCCCCCGCCCGCGCCTTCCGTGTGGAAGGTGTGAATGGTGCGGTCCTTGAACGCGGCCAGGGTGTGTTCGAGGAAGCCCGCTTCATTGAGCGTATCGCTGTGGATCGCCACCTGCACGTCGTGGCGGTCCGCCACCGACAGGCAATTGTCGATGGCGGCCGGGGTCGTGCCCCAGTCCTCATGCAGTTTCAGGCCGATGGCGCCGGCCGCGATCTGCTCTTCGAGCGGCAGCGGCAAGCTGGCGTTGCCCTTGCCGAGGAAGCCCAGGTTCATGGGAAAGGCATCGGCCGCCGACAACATCGCGTGGATGTGCCACGGCCCCGGCGTGCAGGTGGTGGCCGCCGTGCCGACCGCCGGTCCGGTGCCGCCGCCGATCATCGTGGTCACGCCGCTCATCAGCGCCTCCTCGATCTGCTGCGGGCAAATGAAGTGGATGTGCGTGTCGATGCCGCCCGCCGTGACGATCGCCCCTTCGCCGGCGATGATTTCCGTGGCCGCGCCGATCACGATGGTGACGCCGGGCTGGATATCCGGGTTGCCGGCCTTGCCGATGGCGGCAATCACGCCATCCTTCAAGCCAATGTCGGCCTTGACGATGCCCCAGTGATCAATGATCACGGCATTGGTGATGACGGTATCCATCACTTGCGCGTGCGGCCGTTGCGACTGGCCCATGCCGTCGCGGATCACCTTGCCGCCACCAAACTTCACTTCCTCGCCATATAGCGCAAAGTCTTTTTCGATTTCAATGAACAGTTCCGTGTCGGCCAGGCGGATACGGTCGCCGACGGTCGGGCCATACATTTCCGCATACGCGGCGCGCGAGATGGTTGCCATTGATTATTCCTGTGGTGACGGTTTGTCCAGTTTCCCGTTCACGGCGCCATTAAAGCCATGCACCACCCGCGCGCCGCCCAGTTTCACCAGCTCCACCGTGCGCTGCTGGCCCGGCTCGAAGCGCACCGCGGTGCCCGCCGCGATATTGAGGCGCATGCCATAGGCTTGCCAGCGCTCGAACGACAGCGCGGGATTGACTTCGAAGAAATGGAAATGCGAACCCACCTGCACCGGCCGGTCGCCGCGGTTGGCGACGGTGATGGTGACCGTCTCGCGGCCGGTATTGAGGCCGATGCCGCCTTCTTCGAGTATGGTTTCACCGGGGATCATGGTGTTCTCCTTCAAGGGATCGGGTGGTGCACGGTAACGAGCTTGCTACCGTCCGGGAAGGTCGCTTCGACCTGGATATCCGGGATCATTTCCGGCACGCCTTCCATCACATCGGCGCGGCCGAGGATGCGCGTGCCTTCGTCCATCAGCTGCGCCACGCTCTTGCCGTCGCGCGCGCCTTCCATGATGGCGGCCGTGATCAGCGCCACCGCTTCCGGATGGTTGAGTTTCAAGCCGCGCGCGCGGCGCCGTTCGGCCACCAGCGCGGCGGTAAAAATCAGCAGTTTGTCTTTTTCTCGGGGTGTCAGGTCCATCATCTCTCCTCAGGTGCGCCAGCTGCGCGGCGTGTGCGCGGCGCGGCCCAGCAACGCGGGCCGCACCAGGTGCAGCGCCGACAGCATCAGTTCGCGGGCCGCCTCACTGTCGTGGCCCAGGTGGCGGACCACCAGCACATGCCTGCCGGCCAGGGTGGCGCCCCAGCGCGCCTTCGCCGCAGCCGGTCCGGTGCCGCCCGCTATGTCCACTGTTCCCGCTGTGTCCGCTGCCACCGGTGCGCCCAGCGCCCGCAGCGCCGCCAGCAATTCCGCCGGAAACGCCGTGCCGACCGCCAGCAAGGTGGCGCACACCGTGTGCCCGTCCAGGCCCAGCGGGCTGGCCATGGTGTGCGGCGTCAGCACGCCCTGCTCCCACCACAACAGCTTGCCGCCACGCCGGATGCGGGTGCACTGGCGGATGCGGCCGGTGTTGAACGATTCGCCGGCGGCGCGCCGTCCCAGGCACAGGATTTCGCACCCCAGATACGCGGCGTCATCGGCCAGTTGCACGTCATGCTCCAGTTCCACCTGGGCATCGTCATAAAAAATGCTTTCCTGCGGCAGCCACTCGATGGCCGCGCCACGTCCCGCCGCCAGCGACACCTGCTGGCCGGACATGCGGCCGTTGGCGCGGTACCACTTGGCCGCGCCCGGCGTGGTCAATACGGCGTGCGCGCCGTCGCCGGCCACGGCATCGAGCGCCAGCCGGTCGCCGCCCACCACGCCGCCCGGCGGGTGGATCACGATCGCATGGCACACTGCCGGCCCTTCCGGATACAGCGCCTTTTGCACCCGCAGCGGGCCGCTGTGGCGGCGCCCGGTCAGGCGCGTGGCGGCGCCGTCGCGGGCAAACGCCAGCGACAGGTGCGCGTGCCAGGCCATGGGGCTGGCGAAATGGTTGCTGCTGTCCGGCATAGAGTTCCTGGGTTGCTTACCAAGGGTTGAGCAAGAGCCGTGCCAGCACTTGGCCACAATTCTCACCGCGCGGCGCACCAAAGTAGCACGCGCGCGGAAAACCCCGCACCACGGTGGCGCGTGCGCCCCTCGCTCCCATCGGCGCGTATAGTCGGCAGGCATGACTGCTTACCTCTGGTTCATGCTGATCGGTTGCCTGATGCTGGCGCGGGGACTGGCGGCCACCACCCTGGCGCGGCTGCCGGTGACCTCGGCCATCGTGTATCTCGGCGTCGGCCTGGTGCTGGGGCCGGCCGCGCTGGGCGTGTTTACCGTCAATCCGCTGGCGCAGGCGCCGCTGCTGGAAGTGATGGCGGAACTGGCCGTGCTGATTTCGCTGTTTTCCGCCGGCGTGAAAATGCCCGTGCCGTTCACGTGGACGCGCTGGCAGGCGTCGCTGCGCCTGGCGTGGGTCTCGATGGCGGTGTCGGTGGCGCTGGTGGCGCTCTTCGCGTGGACCGTGCTGGAGTTGCCGCCGGGCGCGGCCATCCTGCTGGGCGCGATCCTGGCGCCCACCGATCCGGTGCTGGCCACCGATGTCCAGGTACGCCACGCGGGCGACCGGGACAAGCTGCGCTTCGCCCTGACCTGCGAAGCCGGCATGAATGACGGCAGCGCCTTTCCGCTGGTGATGCTCGGCCTGGGCCTGCTGGGCTTGCACGAACTGGGCGAGTTCGGCTGGCGCTGGGCCGTGGTCGATGTGCTGTACGCCACCTGCACCGCGATTGCCATCGGGATTGCGGGCGGCGCCCTGCTGGCGCGCGTCGGCTGGATGCTGCGCGGCACCGATCCGCGCCATGAAGTGCTCGATGACTTCGTCGGACTGGGCCTGATTGCCGTGGTGTATGGCGTCAGCGTGTGGCTGCACGCGTGGGGCTTCCTCGCGGTGTTTTTTGCCGGCGTCGCGCTGCGGCAAACCGAACTGACGCTGGCGGGCATGCCGCGCGACCGCCACGGCTTGATGAATGCCGCGCCGACCTCCGCACGGACCGAACCGCACACCGCAAGTGATCATGCCAATAGCAGCGGCGATGGCGGTGCGCCGCTGACCGTCAGCGGCGAATCGCTGATCTTCAAGGAACACCTGGAACGCCTGTCCGAGCTGCTGCTGGTGCTGTTGCTGGGCGCCGCGATTTCGCTGTACACCTGGGACTGGCGCACCTGGAGCACGGCGCTGTTCCTGTTTTGCGTGGCGCGGCCCGCCAGCGTCTACATCGGCCTCGCGGGCTCAGGCGTGAGGGGCCGGGTCAAAGGCATCGCCGCGTGGTTCGGCGTGCGCGGCATTGGCTCTGTGTATTACCTGATGTTTGCCGTCAACCACGGTATCCCCGCCGTGCTGGCCAGCACACTGATCGATATTACCCTGGTCACCATCATGCTGTCGATCCTGGTGCACGGCACCAGCGTCAAGCCGCTGTTCGACCGCTTCTGGCCCGACCAGTAAGGCGTGGGTGGCGCAGCGCACGGAACTTCCGCGCGGGCCGCGCATACTGGTGCCTCGCATGTGAAAGGAGGGGCATCATGAACCATAACGTACTGGAACCCGGCACACAGCCGAACGACCGCATCAACGTGCTGGTCGAGTCGGACATTGTGTACTGGACGCGCGAACTGGGCGTACCGCGCGACGTGCTGGCCGAAGCCATCAATAAGGTTGGTGCGCGGGTGGCCGATGTGCGGGCCTACTTCGCCGCGCCCGCGCACTAGGGTCACTCGTCCTTCGGATACGGGCTCTTGCCCCCGTCGGCAATGAACGCGTCGATACGCGCCTGCAACACCGGCAGCGGCACCGAGCCCAGATTCAGCACCGTGTCATGGAAGTTGCGGATGTCAAATTTCGCGCCCAGCGCTTTTTCCGCGCGCTGGCGCGCTTCCATGATCGCCATTTCACCGAGGTAGTACGACAGCGCCTGGCCCGGCCACGAGATGTAGCGGTCCACCTCGGTTTCCACCTCGTGGTTCGACAGCGCCGTGTTGTCGCGCAGGTAGGCTTGCGCCTGTTCGCGGGTCCAGCCCTTGGCGTGCACGCCGGTGTCGACCACCAGGCGCGACGCGCGCCAGGCCTGGTAGCTCAGCATGCCGAACACTTCATACGGGGTTTCATACATGCCCATTTCCACGCCGAGGCGCTCGGTGTACAGCGCCCAGCCTTCGCCGAAGGCGGAAATATAGGCCTTGCGGAATTCCGGGCGGCCCTTGATTTCCAGCGCGATCGGCATCTGGAACGCATGGCCCGGCGCGGATTCATGCAAGGTCAATGCGGGCAGGCTGTACAGCGCGCGCGACGGCAGGTTGTACGTGTTCACCAGGTACACGCCCGGGCCGCCGCGGCCCGAGGTGTAAAACGGCGCCTGTTCCGGCGGCACCGGAATGATGGCGAAGCGCTTGCGCGGCAGGTAGCCGAAGTAGTCGCCGATCTTGCCGTCGAAGCGCTTGGAAATATAGGCCGCGCGCATCAGCAGCTCTTCCGGCGTCTTGGCATAGAACTGCGGATCGGTGCGCAGGAAGTGCAGGAAGGCCGGCAGGTCGCCTTCGAACTTCACCTGCTTCATCACGTCCAGCATTTCCGCCCGCAGCTTCGCCATTTCCTTCAGGCCGATCTCGTGGATCTGGTCGGCCGACAGCGTGGTGGTGGTGAATTCGGTGATCTTCGACTGGTAATACGCCTTGCCATCCGGCAGGCTGGTGGCGGCCAGCGCTTCGGTCGCGCCCGGGATATATTCATCGCGCATGAAGGCCAGCAATTCCGCATGGGCCGGCACCACGGCTTCGCGGATGGCTTTCAACGCCGCCGCGCGCAATTGTTCCTGTTCCGCCGCCGGCACCGACGCCGGCATCTCGCGGAACGGTTTATAGAACACCAGTTTGGTCAAATCCTTTTCATCCGTCACCGATTTCAGCGAACCTTCGCGGCCCAGCAGGGTGACTTTCGGCGGCGTGAAGCCGCGCTTCAGGCCGGCGCGCATATTGGCGATCTCTTCGCGGAAGTAGCGCGGCACGTCATTCAGTTGCGCCACATAGGCGCGGTATTCGGGCAGGGTGCGGAAGGTCTTGCGCGCCTCGCCCGCCATGTTCGACCAGAACGACGAATCCGCGTTCAGCGGTTTTTCATATTCGCGGAAACGCTGGTTATCGATCAGCGCGCCGATTTGCGCGCGGTACACCAGGTAATTGATGCGCTCCGCGTCCGACAGGCTGGCCGGCGTCACGCCATCGAGCTTTTTCATCACGCCCTGCCAGTACGCCAGGCGCGCCTGCTGCGTGGCGACATCGACTTTCGGCAGCGAAGCGCTGATCGCGTTGACGTCGTCCTCATCATCTTCCATCTTTTGCTGCAGGCGCCACGTCCATTCCTGCGTATAAATGGCCTTGAACTTCGCGTCGGCCGCCCGGGTGGCGGCGGAAACCTTGACCGCCGGTGCGGCGGCGGCGTGGGCATGGGCATGTGCGGCGGAGGTTGCCGCGCACAGCAGTGCTGCCGCGATGGCGGCGCAGGTTTTCTTCATGGGGGTATCCTATTCCAGGTGGATTTGCAAAGAGCGCGGGTGGCGCAGCAGCGAAGTGAAGTCGGCCACGGTCAGCGGACGGCTGTACAAATACCCCTGCATCGCATCGCAGCCATGCGACGCAAGGAAGCGGGCCTGCTCGGGCGTTTCCACGCCTTCCGCAACCACCCGCATGTTCAGGTTGTGCGCCAGCGAAATCACCGACAAGGCGATCGCGGCGTCACTGGCCGCATGGGCCACATCATCGACAAACGATTTATCGATTTTCAGCACATCGATGGGGAACCGCTTCAGGTACGCCAGCGACGAATAGCCGGTGCCGAAATCATCGAGTGAAATGCCGACGCCGATGGCTTTCAGGCGGCGCAGCGCCTCGACGGATTGATCCGGGTCGCCCATCACGGAGCCTTCGGTGATTTCAATCCCGAGGCAGGACGGCGCCACGCCATGGCGCAGCAGGGTTTGCTCCACCAGCGGCACCGTGTCGGCATGGCCAAACTGGCTGCCCGACAGGTTGACCGCCACGCGCACGGCGCCCAGGCCCTGGTCTTGCCAGGCGCGGATCTGCCCGCACACGGTGTCGAGCACCCACACGCCGATCGCATTGATCAAGCCGTATTCCTCGGCCACGGGAATGAAACGCCCCGGCGGGACCTGGCCCAGCACCACGTTGTGCCAGCGCAGCAGCGCTTCGGCACCGGTGATGTGTCCGGTGCGCAGGCATACTTGCGGCTGGTAGTGGACGGAAAATTCGCCGCGCGCCACCGCGCCGCGCAACTGGCTTTGCAGCGCCAGCCGGTGGCGGATGTCGGCATCCATGCCTTCGGTGAAAAACGCGTAACTGTCGCGACCCAGTTCCTTGGCGCGGAACAGCGCCATTTCCGCGTGCTGCACCAGTTCATCGAGGGTGGCGCCATCGGCCGGCGCGGTGGCGATACCGATACTGGTGGTCAGCGCCACCGTGTGGCCCTCGATCGGGAAGTCGCGCCGCAGGCCGTTCAGGATGGCCTCGGCGATGATGGTGGCGCCGCTGCACTGCAGGTCGTCGGCCAACATGACGAGGAACTCATCGCCGCCATGGCGCGACACCATGTCGCCTTCGCGCACACAGGTGCGCAGGAAACGCGCCACGGTCTTCAGGACTTCATCGCCGATGGCCGCGCCATACGAATCATTGATGCCCTTGAAGCGATCCAGGTCCAGGCACAGCACGGCGACACAGCGGTCCGGGCCGCAGGCGGCCAGCAATTCGCCGAAACGGTTGCGCGCCTGGGTTCGGTTCGGCAACCCCGTCAGCGCATCGTGGTAGGACAGGAAGTCGATCAGGTGCTGTTCCGCCTTGCGTTCCGTCGTGTCGATGAAGGCGACAATGAAATTGTCGACCGCGCCATCGGCCGCGCGCACCGTCGACACGCTCAGCAAGCCGGTATACATGCCGCCGTCCTTGCGGTGGCCCGACATTTCGCCGCTCCAGTGCCCGTTGGCGGCGATCGCCTGCAGCATGCCGGCGTACGCGACGCCGGGCTGCGCCGTGCGCAGCACGGTGACCGGCTGGCCCGCGACGTCATCGGCCGTGTAGCCGGTAATGCGGGTAAAGGCCGGATTCACCGCCATCATCACCCCCTTCGCGTCGGTGATGACGATGGCGTCGCGGGTGGCCGCGAACACCTGGCCGGCCAGCCGCAGCGCATCCTCGTTGGCGCGGCGGCGCTGCACTTCCGCTTCCAGCGACATCGCCACCGCCGCCAGTTCCGCCGTGCGCTGCATCACGCGCTGCTCCAGGTTGACCCGCTCGGTGGCCAGCGCCTGCTGCGCGCGCCGCAGGCGGACCTGGGCATCGGTGCGGGCCAGGATTTCCTCGGCCTGGAATGGCTTGGCAATGAAGTCCACGCCGCCCAGTGCAAAGCCGCGCAATCGATCGTCGGTATCGTGCTGGGCCGACAGGAAAATCACCGGCACGTCGAGCAATCCCGGCATAGCTTTCAGGCGCCGGCACACTTCATAGCCATCCATGCCGGGCATGCGCACGTCGAGCAGGATCAGTTCCGGCGGGCGCGACTGGGCGGTCCACAGCGCCAGTTCGCCATTGGGCGCCTGGCGCACGTAATAGCCGGCGCCGGTCAGCAAATCGCTCAACAGCTTCAGCGATGCCGCCGTGTCTTCGACGATCAGCACCTCTCCCCTGCTGGTGTTGCCGGTGGCGGTTGCCGCCGGTTCGGCTGTTTTTGTTTGCGTTACCTGATCCTGCCGCATTGCTTCCTCTCGCCGCGCCCGTCCCGTAAAAACTTTGCAACGCTACCACATATTCGGCGCCGCCCCAAGCGCCGGCGCGCTCAATGGCAGCCGGATATCGAAGCGCACGCCCGGCCGTCCGCCGCCGCTGTACGTTTCTATCGTCCCGCCCAGCACATTGACAATCAGGTTGTGCACCACGTGCAGCCCCAGTCCCCCCGTCCCTTCACCCATGCGGGTTGTATAAAACGGCTCGAAGATGCGCGCCAGCTGGTCTGGCGGAATTCCAACACCCTGGTCGGCAAATTCCAGCCGCGCCGCCGCGCCTTCCACCCACGTCTTCAAGGTGATTACGCCGCCGGCGCCAGGCGCGTAAGCGTGCACCAGCGTATTGCGCGTCAATTGCGCGATGATCTGGCACAGCGCGCCCGGATAACTGTCCATCGTCACGCCGTCCGCCGCGTCGATCCGCAGCGTCACGCCCGCCTCGCGCAGCGACGGCCCCAGTGTCTTGGCCATGCCGTCGACCAGCGTCGCCAGATCGAAGGCGCGGCGCTGGGAACTGGTCTGGTCCACCGCGACCTGCTTGAAGCACTCGATCAGGTCGGCGGCGCGGTGCAGGCTGCGCAGCATCAGGCTGGTGGCCCTGCAGGTGTCGGCGCCAAAGCGCTCCAGTTCGGAGCGGCGCAAGCCCTGGTCGATATTGGCAAAGAAATCGTGCGCGAGGTCGTCGAGCGCGCTGGCGGCCAGCATGGTATTGCCGATCGGCGTGTTCAATTCATGCGCGATGCCCGCCACCAGCGCCCCCAGCGCGGCCAGGCGTTCCGAGCGCAGGATTTCCTGGCGCGCGGATTTCAGTTCGTCCAGGGTGCGCGACAATTCCGCGTTGCTCGATTCCAGCGCCGCCTTGGTCCGGGCCAGCCGGATATGGGCACGGGTGCGCGCCAGCACTTCTTCCGACTGGTACGGCTTGGCGATAAAGTCCACCGCGCCGGCCTGGAAGCCCCGTACCTTGTCGTCCGTGTCGTACTGCGCCGACAGGAAAATCACCGGCGTATCGTGCAATTGCGGATCGGCTTTCAGGCGACGGCACACTTCATAGCCATCGATGCCCGGCATGCGGATATCGAGCAGGATCAGTTCCGGCGGCCGTGCATGCGCGCTCCATAAGGCCAGCTCCCCGTCCGGCGCCTGGCGCACCAGGTAGCCGGCATTGCCCAGCAACTCGCTCAGCAACTTGAGCGAGGCCGGGGTGTCTTCCACCACGAGGATTTCCCCCTCGGTCGCGGCCTGGTTCATCCGGCTGGCTCCTGCATGTCGATGCCCTGCTCGCCGAGCAGCGTGCAGAGTTGCGGATAAGCGTGCTGCTGCAGCATCGCTTCGATGCCGGCCACCACGTCATCAAGTTCTTCCGGCAGCGGCGCCAGCAAATCGCGCACCCGCTGCAAATTGAGCTGCAACACCGCTTCGCGCAGCGCCATGCGCACGGCCGGCTGCAGCCGCTTTAACTGATGCACCGACAGGGCGGCCGGGGCCGGCTCCTGCGCCACCCCCGCCGCCGCGCCGAACGCGGGCTGCGGCAAGACCGGCTGGCCCGCCTGTACCCCTTCGGCATGGACGGCAAACCGGAAAGTGGCGCCTTGCCCCGGCGCCGACTGCACGCTCAGGACGCCGCCCATCAATTGCACGAATTCGCGGGAAATCGCCAGGCCCAGCCCGGTGCCTTCCACCGCGCCGCCATTGCCGGCCTGGACGAACGGTTCAAAGATGCGCTGCTGGTCCGCCGCTGCAATGCCGGGGCCGGTGTCGCTGACGGCAAACGACAGCAGCCACCCGCCACGTTCGTCGCGCGCGGCGCGCACTTCCAGCCGGACACTGCCGGCGCGCGTGAACTTCACGGCATTCGACATCAGGTTCAGCAACACCTGGCGCAGCTTGGTGCCGTCAATCCGCACCCGGGGCGGTAACCCGCTGCTGTCGAGGATGAGTTTCAACCCGGCCTGCGACGCCCGCACGCTGACCATGTCCGTCACGTCCTGCACCATTTCCGGCAACAGCAGGGTATCCGCCTGCAATTGCGTGCGGCCCGCCTCGATGCGCGACAATTCCAGGATATCGTTGATCAGCACCAGCAAATGCTGGCCCGAGCCATGGATGATGCCCAGGTTGCGCCGGTCTTCCGGCAGCATGTGGGCGGCATCGGCCAGCAACCGGGAAAAGCCGATCACGGAATGCAGCGGCGTGCGCAATTCGTGGCTCATATTGGCCAGGAACACGCTCTTGGCCTGGTTGGCCGCCTGCGCCTGCGCCACCGCCACCGACAACGCGCGGGTACGCTCCCCCACCAATTCTTCCAGGTGGTGGCGGTGCCGCTCGAGTTCCTGTTGCGCCAGCTTGTGGGCCGTGATGTCGTAATTCACGCCCACCATGCGCAGCGGGCGGCCATCCGGCGCGCGCAGCACCAGCGAATCGGTCTGGATGTGGCGCACCGAGCCGTCCGGCCAGACGATGCGGAACTGGTGCGCGGTCTCGATGCTGCTGCCGTCGAGCACGCGGCGCAACTGGGCTTCGCTGTCGGCCACGTCGTCCGGGTGCAGCATGTCGCGCCACAGCTGGACCGGGGAACCCACGTCTTCGCGGCGGGCGCCATACAGGCGGAACATCTGGTCATCCCAGTCCGCCACGCCGGTTTCCACGTTCCAGTCCCAGATGCCGATGCCGGCCGCGCGGGTTGCAATTTGCAAGCGCTGTTCGCTGGCATGCATGGCTTCATAGCGGTGCTGCAGCAGCCCCACCATTTGCCGGATCGCGCCATACAGCCCCTTGAGTTCACCGAAATACCAGGCGCGCGGCATGGTCGCGTCGGCGTTCAGGCCGGCCTGCACCAGCACCGCATAGCGGCCGATGGCGCGCACCGGCTTGAGCATCACGTGCCACAGCAGCAGGTACAGCCCCGCCACCAGCGCCAGGTCCAGCACCACGATCATGCCGGCGATGGCCATGCTGCGCTGGCGCAGTTCCGCCAGCAGCGGCGCGGGCGACGCGTACAGGGTAATGACGCCGATGCTTTGTCCCTCCACCATCATGTCGCGTTTTTCCACCAGCAAATCCGCGTCCTGCGGCGCCATCAGGCTCGACACCAGCTGTCCCGTGTCGGTGCGCTGCAGGATATAGGGATGATGGGCGCCGGCCGGGGCCACCATGCTGGCGTGCAGCCCCCGGTTGCTCAGGCCGCTTTTCATGATGGTGATGATTTGCGCCTCGTCGAAGTTCCAGACAGGCAACGCGACGGCGGACGCCAGCTCGTCGGCGCAGGTGGCCAGGCCTTGGCGCAACTGGTCCCAGCGCTGTTCTTTTTCACTGAGGTAGAAATACACGGCGAACGTGGCCAGCACCGCCGTCACCACGGCGGTCAGCGCCACGCTGACCAGCAAGGCAATCGACACTTCCCCCCGCGCCCGCGCGCGACGCACCGCCGCCACACCGGATGCTTGCTGTGTCGCTGTTGCCATATTTCACGCCATATTGGTCAGCCCGTAACAAATAATAAGTTCAACCGCCAGGCAAGTCCAACCTTTCCACCCCTGTCAAACCCGTTGTCGCGCTCACGCCACCGCGCCGATGTTATCGGGACTATTCAGTCACGGGGCTGGCGATTCCGAGCCGGTTCGCCATTTGTACCAGTTCCGCCAGCGAACCGGCGCCCAGCTTTTCCATCAGGCTGTGGCGGTGCGCCTTGACGGTGCGTTCCGTGTTGCCCAGTTCAAAGGCGATCTGCTTGTTCAGCATGCCCTGCACCACCAGCGCAAACACTTCCCGTTCGCGCGCGGTCAGGGTCGCGGCGCGCTTGCGCAGTTCCAGCAAGGCGCTGTTGGAAACAAAGGCCGCTTCATAGCGCTGCATGGCGCGCCCGATCGCGTCGAGCAGCGCATCCTTGCCGATCGGCTTCGGCAGGAAATCCTCGGCGCCGGCCTTGATGGCCCGCACGCTCATGGCAATGTCGCCGTTGCCGGTCAGGAAGACGATCGGCAAGATGCTGCCCCTGGCGCGCAAATAGTCCTGCAGTTGCAGTCCGGACAAGCCCGGCATGTCCACGTCCAGCAGGATGCAGCCCGCTTCGGTCCCGGTTTCCGCGCGCACAAAGGCGTCGCCCGATTCGTAGGTCGACACCACGTAGCCGCAAGCGCCCAGCAGGCGCGCCAGCGCGGTGCGCAGCGCGTCATCGTCGTCAATAATATGGATTCTCATGGACGCTCCGCCACCGAATCGGGCGGCTGCGCAGGCAACAGCGCCGGCAGCGCAAAGCCGACCGTGGCGCCGCCGTCGGCATTGTTGCCGGCCCAGATGCTGCCGCCGTGCGCCTGCACGATGGCGGCCGCGATGGACAGGCCCAGCCCCATGCCATGCGGCTTGGTGGTGAAAAACGATTCAAACACGCGTTCATGCCCTTCCGGAAAACCACAGCCCTGGTCTGACACCAGTATTTCCGCCATCGGGCCGGCGCGGCGCCCGGTGGACAGGCACACCGCGCGCACGCCATCGGCCACCTGCGCCATCGCGTCGAACGCATTCAAGACCAGGTTGATCAACACCTGCTGCAACTGGATGGGGTCCGCCGCCACCGGCGGCGCGTCAGGCGCCAGTTGCATCTCCAGCACGATGCGGCGCATGCGCGCTTCGCCCGACAGCAGGGTGCAAACCTGGCGCACCGCCTCGTTGAGGTCCAGCGTTTGCACCACGGGATCGGATTTTTTCAGCAATTCCCGCATGCGCTGGATCAGGTCGCTGGCGCGGCGGTCATCGCGCCGGATATCGGCCAGGATGTCTTCCACGTCGCCCAGCCGCGGCGGGTCCATTTTCAAGAACAGTTCCGCCGCCTCCGCATTGCTCATGATGGCCGCCAGCGGCTGGTTCAGCTCATGCATCAGCGCCGCGCAATACACGGTGGCGCTGGCGTTGCGGTTCAAATGGGCGATTTCCGCCAGGCGCTGGCACGATTCCTTTTGCAGGCGGTCGTTGTGCGCCGCCAGTTGCTGCTGCAGGCGGCGGATTTTCAGATGCGACTGCACGCGCGCATTGACTTCCTCGAACTGGAACGGTTTCGAGATGAAGTCGACGCCGCCGACCTGGAAGCCGCGCAGCTTGTCGTCGGTGTCGCTGTGGGCGGACAGGAAAATCACCGGCACTTCATCGAGCCCCGGCATGCGTTTCAGGCGGCTGCACACTTCATAGCCATCGATGCCGGGCATGCGCACGTCGAGCAGCACCAGTTCCGGCGCCTGGGCCTGGGCGCTCCACAACGCCAGTTCGCCATTGGGCGCTTCGCGCACCCGGTAACCGGCATCGGTCAGCAGCCGTGACAGCAGTTGCAGCGACGCCGGCGTGTCTTCCACCACCAGGATATCGCCGCGCACGGGTTCCGCGTGGGCGCCCTGCGCCATCTGGTCCATCCATCCCCCTCGATAATGCGCGCCAGTATATGGCATGCAAGCATACACGCGACATGGCGCGCTGTCTGCCGCATCCTGCTCGTTGCAAGATGACAACAAGGGATGACAGGCCGTGATAGCGGGCGGTTTTGCCGGAAAGCGAAGCCGTCAGGCGGCCGGCGTGGCGCCGCCCGGCTCAATGGTCCGGATCACCCTGCACGGATTGCCCGCCGCCAGGCTGTTGGGGGGAATATCGCGGTTGACGACGCTGCCGGCGCCGATCGTGCAATTGTCGCCGATGGTGACGCCGCCCATCACCGTGACATTGGCCCCGATCCACACGCTGTTGCCGATCGTGATCGGCCGTTCGATGAACACGCCCGCATTGCGCGCCACCGGGTCGAGCGGATGGCCGGCGGCGGAAATCACGGTGTTCGGGCCGATCATGACATGGTCGCCCAGGGTCACCGGCGCGCAATCGAGGATCACCACATTGTGGTTGGCAAAGCAATGGCGGCCGAGGGAAATATTGGTGCCGACGTCGCAATAAAACGGCGCCTCGAAATGCGCGTCGGTGGGCTTGCCCAGCAATTGTTCCAGGATGCGCGACTGCTCTTCGAGGTCGTCGGCACGGTTGTACGCCGCGCATAATTGCTTGACGCGGCGGCGCTTCTCGAAATTCGGCCACGCGGCCGGGCCCAGTGCCTGTTGCTGATCCTGCATTGCGTTCCCCCTGTCAGATATATTCCGCATAATCGCCTTCCCGCCCCTGGTGCAGGCGGGCGGCCGCCATTGCCGTGGACAGGAAGATCGGGCCGGCCAGCTGCGACGTGAAGTCGCTTTGCTTGAGGCGGTCCAGCACCGGCCCCTTGACTTCGGCCAGGTGCAGCGCGATGCCGCGCCGCTTCAGGCCCGCATTCCATTCGCCCAGCGCGAACAGCGCCGAGGTATCGATCGAACTGACGGCGGTCATGACCAGCACCAGGTGGCGCGCGCTCGGGTGCGCGCGCACTTCATCCTCGATCCGTTCGCCGATGGCCTCGACGTTGCCGAAGAACAAGTTGGCGTCGATGCGCAGCAACAGCACGTCCGGCTGGGTTTCCGCCGGATAGCGTTCGATATTGCGGAAGTGCTCGGTCCCGGCGATGCGCCCCAGCACGGCAATGTGCGGGCGGCTGGCGCGCCAGATCAGCGTCCCCATCGACAGCAGCACCCCCACCACCACGCCCGCTTCCACGCCCAGCGCCAGCACGCCGCCACAGGTGACGAGCCAGGCGGCGGCATCGCCACGGTCATAGCGCCACGCGGTTTTCAGGGTATCGAGTTCCAGCATGCCCAGCACGGCGACAATGATGGTGGCGGCCAGCACCGGCAGCGGCAGCAGCGCCAGCCAGCCGGTCGGCGCCATCAGCGCGCCCGCCAGCAACAGGGCCGCGACGATCGACGCCAAGGGCGTTTGCGCGCCGGCCGCGAAATTCACGGCGGAGCGCGACAGGCTGCCGGTGACGGGAAAGCCGCCGGACGCCATGGCGGCCACGTTGGCCGCGCCCAGTCCGATCAGTTCATGGTTGCTGACCAGTTTTTCATTGCGCTTTTGCGCCAGCGCCTGCGCCGCCGACATGCTCATTAAAAACACCACAAAGCCGATCAGCAAACCCGGCTGCAGCAATGCGCGCCAGTGGCCATGCGACAGCGCCAGGTTCAGTTGCGGCAAACCGGGCGGCACCTCGCCCGACATGGCCACGCCCCGCGCCTGCAATCCCATGCTGGCGGCGATCGCCAGCCCGCCCAGCACCACCGCCATGGGCGCCAGCTTGGCGGCAATGCCGGCCGCGCTGGCCGGCATGCCGCACCGCTTCAGCAGCGCTTCCAGGTGGTGTTTTGCCAGCAGCAGCGCGCCGATGGCGCCGACGCCCAGCACGGCGCTCGGTCCGTGCCAGTGCGGGAACGGCGCGCCCAGCAGCGGCTTGACCTGTCCCGCCGCAATCGCCAGCGCGCAGCCGACCGTGAAACCGCTCATCACGGGGCGGGAAAAGAAGTTCGCGAGAAAGCCCAGCCGCAGCAGGCCGCACGCCAGCAACACGGCGCCACAGACCAGCGCCAGCTGGGCCGCCAGCACTGAATACAGGCCGCTGCCGGGCGTGGCCAGCGGCGCCAGCACGGCGCCCGTCATCAGGGACACGATCGCCATCGGGCCCACCGATTGCGTCATCGAGGAACCGAACAGGGAATAGGCGATGGGCGGCAGGATGCTGGCGTATATGCCCGCGACAGGCGGCAGTCCCGCCACCAGCGCATAAGCCATGCCCTGCGGGATCAACATCATGGCCACCACGATGCCGGCGCCGATATCGCCAGCCAGCATTGCGCGCCGATAGTGCTTCAGCCAGTGCAGCATAGGAAATGTTCAAGCTTGAAAGCCGAAGCCTACCATGCCGGGTGGCAAGGCTACAATGCGTGCGCGGCAGGCGTGTGCTGCCGGGCCTCGGGCCGCCGCGTCAGGACTTCGCTGGCGCCTGCAGCGTGGCGCGCACGGCGGCCAGCACTTCATTGGCCTGCGCTTGATCGGCAAACAGGCGCGCGACCACCACCGCGCCCACCATCGCCGCGTAATCGGCGATGGCTTGCCGGCGTTTTTCCCGGTCGTCGGCGCCCGGCTCCAGCGCGGCCAGGATCGCCAGCTGTTTGCGCACGCCCTGCGCCAGCGCATCGCGCGCGGCCGGGCCGCAGCGCGACACATCGGCGCCCAGCGCCGTCACCGCGCAGCCCGCGCCGGGATTGTCGCAGTGGCGCGGCGTCAGGTAGGAATCGATGATGGCGGCGCGCGCCTGCTCCGGGGCGGCTTCCACGCGCTGGCGCCAGCGTTCCACCGAATGGTCCAGCGCCCTGGCGCAGGCTTCGGCCAGCAAATCTTCCTTCGAGCCGAAGTGGCCATAAAAGCCGCCATGCGTCAGACCGGCGCCCTTCATCAGATCCGCCACGCCGATGCCGTCATAGCCCCGCTCGCGGAACAAAGTGGCCGCGGTTTCAACGATGCGCTCGCGGTTCAGCGCCGCCTGTTCCCTGCTGACTTTCATGGCATGTCCCTTGTCGCGTCCCGGCGATTCCCGTACCGGCATTATACATGACAGGCATAATATAAATGCCGCGGCGCGCAGGCGATCCGACGGAGCCTACCAGCCGTAGCTGGTCAGGACGGTGCGCGGGTCCAGCAGGGTGAAGTTGGCGTGGTCACGGTGTCCCGCGCGCCAGTCCGGGCACAGGGTTTCCACCACCGTGAACGGTAAGGTTCCCTGCCCGCCATCGGTCACATGGATCGCATCGACGCGCACGGCTTCGAAGCCGAAGTACCGGCCCACAGTGGGAAACAGGGCTTTATAAATGCTTTCCTTGGCGGAAAAGGCGATCGCCAGCGCCAGCGGATAAGCAAGTGCGGATTGCGCGCGCAGCACCTGCAATTCCTGTTGACTCATCGCGTAGTGCTCGGTGCTGGCCATGGCTTCCGGCGCCAGGGCGGCTTCGATGTCGATGCCGATGCCCCTGAAGCCCCCTGCCCTGAGCGCCGTGGCGGCGGCAAAGGTATCGGTGTGGGTAATGGCGCCCAGCACCCCATCGGGCCACAGCGGTTCGCGCTGCGGACCGGTGCCGACCTGGGCCTCCGGCCAGCCGAGATCAGCCAGCGCACGCCGGGCGGCAACGCGGCCAAACAGGTATTCCGCCTGGCGTTTCGGGACGCAGCGGTCCATCGTCGGCGGATACGCGACGCCGGCCAGCGCGAAGGCGGCGGGATCATAACGTTGCAGGTCGTAGCGCAGCAGGTGCACGGGCACGTCGCCGCCGCCTGCGCGGCAATGCAGGCGCTGCGCGTGCAGCAGGCCTGGGATGATTGGAGTGGCGTCGGTGTGCATGGCGCGCGAGTGTAGCAGGCGGTGACCGCAATTGGCAGAGAGTCAACGCGTCTAGCCGATCTCAGCCAAAGCTGTTCAGCATACCACCTTGCCAAAGTGAAAAGCTCACAGATTGTCACGCTCGGTCAATACCTCCCGCTGAAGCGGCAGTTCGCCAGTACCAGCGGGGTCTCCAAGGGCGCATGTGAAATCACCCGCTGGTCTATATCGAAATATTTTCGGCTATCTGCGTCTAATCCGGTCGAAAACCCGTAGGCGTGCGTCGAAAATCGTCTACAAATCCATGGCGAAAGTCTAGTTTGATCCAGTTCCAAAGGGCGAAACACTAAAGCGAACCATATTCCGTTTCACCGGTCCAATCTTTAGACACATCTCGAAAGGACTGAATCATGGCATATGAACCGAAGCAGGCCATATACCTTCCCATAGGGGATTTTCTGGACCTCGAACTCCACCTGATGGAGACACGTCCCGGTGTCAAACCGGAAACCTTTATTGTGGACCTTGTGCAGCGCTGGCTGGCGGTTGACAAAGAGCGGCTCGCACTGCGCAGGAACGGCCGGGCAATACACGGCTTTCAGTGGAAGAATATCTTCCTGCCTGACGGAACCAGCCTGCGAACCAGCCACGGCGACAGCGTTGAATTCGCCAAGGTGGTAGGTGACCACATTGTTTCCGACGATGGCACATCGTTGACGCCGTCGTCATTCGCCAATCGCCACGCCAAGGGGCGCAATGCATGGCGTTTCGTATGGCTGCGCTTTCCTGGCGATGATTATTGGATCCGTGCCGCCGATTGCAGAATGCGCTTTGAGAATCTGCAGCAACAGCGGTCTAGCAGAAAAATTGAAATGTCCAAGGTGGTCTAGTCCGGCGTGGCCAATAGGCTAATCCGGTCTAGGGATTTCCCTGCGGAGGCGAGTTCGGTCTACAAAATCTGGCGGCTTCGCGATCTTGGACTCCATTAGACCAAACTTGCACCGTTTCGAGCAAATTAGACTGGCTGCGAAAAACGGGACGCCCCTACAGTATACAAATTAGGTGACTGGCTGCTATCGCCGCGTTACGAACCTTCGGTAAACCATTTAGCGGCGGCAAAGTATAAGGGACATTTAAGGTAATCGAATGAGTCATTCTAGTATGCTTTTCTAGATAAATGAATGGCCGCTTGCGATCGTAAGCATCGGCGCCAGGGTTCCAGGATCATTCAGATTCTAGCAGGCCTGAATCGTTTGCTTTTCCCCATGTGCCTTGCCAACCCGAGGTTTTTTCTGGCCAAGTGAAATGATTTCGAGTTTCGCCTCACTTGGCGATAATATATTATCGCGGCAGTTGGTCGTCGCTGATCCAATAACGCGTTTGCTATGTTGTAGAGAAGGTCTCCGCGTTGACTCCAGCAGCTCCGGTTGAAGGCTGCGCGATACAATTTTCCGGCTTTGAACGGCTGCCCGAGTTCGCTATAGCAATCAGCGATTGCCCAAAGCGTATCTGCGTCGTTCGGTGCTAGTGCCAATGCTAAGCGAAACACCTTAATTGCCTTCCGCAGACTGCCCGCTTTATATAATTCATCCGCCTGCTTGTAGCAAGCCATATGCTGCGGCCATACATCAATTTCAATGCTCATGATCGCAAACTATGTTGGTTTATTGTTTCGTACGACCGATTCTGGCCGATTGTACCTATTCACGCCCTCTGCACCACCCTGCCGTTATTCTTTCTTTTTCATCAGCCCGGCCAATGAGGCAAACGGATTATGCGTTGCCGGCGCGACCTCGGCCGATTTCAGGCCAGGTCCCCGGTCGGCCTCAAGATAACGCGAGTGTTCGTTATCGTGGCAGTAAAGGCACAGCAATTCCCAGTTGCTGCCATCCGGTGGATTGTTGTCGTGATTATGGTCACGATGGTGCACCGTCAGTTGCGATACATTGCTATGCGTGAATTCGCGCATGCAGCGCCCGCACACCCACGGATACATTTTCAGCGAGCGCTCGCGATAGCCCAGTTCGCGCTGGTCAGCCGCGCGCCGTGCGTCGGCCACAATTTTATCCAGCCGCGCGGCGTCCGGTTTTTTCCCAACAGTCATGCTTATTTCCTTCCCTTGCTGTTACATGTCGGCCAGCAGCACCCACCGTCTGCCGGCTGGCCGCTGGAATTCCTTATGTTTCTCATACTAGGCGCCGTCTATCGGCTTGCCCAGGAAATCCCGTCCCTGCGCCATCACCAATGAAAAAGCCCACGCAGCCGAGAAACCCGGCACACGTGGGCCCTTGCATCAGCCAAAATCTTACTGCGCCATCGCCAACTCCACGCAATTCCGCCCCGCGCGCTTAGCCCGGTGCAGCGCCGCATCAAGCCGCTCCAGCAAGGTGGCAGCCCCCTCTTCCGGCCCAGCCTGCGCCACGCCCAGGCTGATGGTCACATTGTCACACCCGGGCAATTCCGTGTTGGCAATGGTTTCGCGCAGTTTTTCCGCCAGTTTCAAGGCGTCGATGGCGGCCGTGTGGGTGGCGATGATGAGGAATTCCTCGCCGCGCATGCGCACCAGGGTGTCCGAGGTGCGCAGCCGGTCCTGCACGGTGGCGGCCACGGTGCGCAGCGCCTTGTCGCCGCATGGATAGCCGTAAATGTCGTTGACCGAGCGGAAGTTGTCGATATCGAAGGCAATCACGCCCAGCGGGATGCCATAGCGGCGCGCGCGGCGGATTTCGTTGTCGAGTTGCGATTCGCCGTGGCGGCGGTTGACCGCGCCCGTCAGCGCATCGGTGGTGGTGATTTGCGTCAGCTGGCCGGCCAGCGCATCGTTTTGATGCTTCAGTTCGCTCATGGCCAGGCCAAAGCTGATGAATTGCGCCAGGCTGCCGAAGCACGAGAATTGTTCGCGCGACGGGTGGATCAGGCGGTCGAACATCAGGCTGACCGCGCCCAGCACCGGGCCGCCGGCTTCGCTGCGCAGCGGCAGCGCCAGCATGGTGCGCACGCCATGGTCGTGCAGGCCCATGGCCAGCATCGGGTCGCCGGCTTTTTCCGGCGCATCCATCAGCACCAGTTCGCCGGTGCCGACCGACAGCAGCGGCGGGAAGGAGTCATGGCAGGGCAATTGCAGCAACTGGTCGGTGCGGCCCAGCAATTGCGCCATATCGAGGTGGTTGCGGGACTCCTGCGCTTCCAACACAAGGTTGCCGCGTTCCTTCATGTGGAACAGTGCCGCATGGCGCACGCCGGGGAAGGTGCACAGGGCCACGCAGATCTGGCGCGACATCAGCGCCAGTTCGTCCATGCCGGTCAGCGCGCGCTGCACATTGCGCTGCACCGCCAGCAAGTCGCGCAATTCCTTTTCCTTGTCCAGCAATTGCTGCTGGGCGTTGGCGGCGGCATCGAGCGGCTCGGTCAGCGCATAGCTGACCGCTTGCTGCATTTCCGCACCCAGGATGGGGCTGACGCGGTAGGCCAGCGGACCGGCCGTCATCAATTCAGGTAGCCACGAGGTCTTGTTATAGGGACACAACACCAGGACCGGCTTGCCCATGCGGGCGCGTAACAGGGCGGCCGCCGAAGCGAGGTCGCCGTGGTCTTCGAAACCGTCGAGGTCGATGACCAGCAAATCGACCGGCTGGCGGCCCAAGGTAACCAGCGCCGCATCGAATGATTCAGCCAACAGCAGGCGGTGAAAAAGTTCGCCGCAAGCGCTTTGAAACTCGCCGCGGCGTTCGCTGGCGAGGTTCAGGAACAAGCCGACCCGCTGGGCCTGGCTATCAGTGTCTGTCGCCATGACATTATCCCCATACCTGTTATAAGTATCGTATTCCAGCAGTTTGCCATAATGTTCATAAATAGCAATATTATTTGCTCTAAAAACTACAAATATATCCTGCCGAAGGCCCGAAAATGTGCGGCCCCGCACGGTCCGCGCCGCGGCATCTCCGAATACTGTCCCTTTGACAAACAGGGAGGACACCATGCCGAATTCGGAGAACAAGGCACAATCGGCTGGCAGCGAGCAGCGCGCAATCCAGCAACAGCAAGACCACCGCGACCAGTTGCGGGGACCGTCCAGCGACAGCAGGGAGGCCGTACAAACCGGCCATGCCGCCCAGCCCAGCCCGCCCCTGCCCGGGCAACACCTGGTCAAACCCGGCATTGAAGGGGAGATGGAGCTGAAACCGCGCTTTCTCGCGCCGGACTATTGCGGCAGCGGCAAGCTGGCCGGCATGGCGGCGCTGATCACGGGGGGCGATTCCGGCATCGGCCGCGCGGTGGCGGTGCTGTATGCGCGCGAAGGCGCCGATGTCGCCATCGTGTATTTGCAGGACGAACATGACGATGCGATGGAAACCAAGCACTACGTGGAAGCCGAAGGCCAGACTTGCCTGCTGATTCCCGGCGACGTGCGCGACCCGGCGTTTTGCAAGGACGCGGTCGAGCGCACGGTGGCCAACCTCGGCAAGCTCGACATCCTGGTCAACAACGCGGCCTTCCAGGAACACGCGGGATCGCTGGAGGAATTGTCGGAAGAACGTTTCGATATGACCATGAAGACCAACGTCTATGGCTATTTTCACATGGCAAAAGCCGCCGAGCCGCATTTGAAGCGGGGCGGCTCCATCATCAATACCGGCTCGGTCGTGGGGCTGAAAGGGTCCGGCCATCTGCTCGACTATTCCACCACCAAGGGCGCGATCCACGCCTTCACCATGTCGCTGGCGTCGAACCTGCTGGACAAGGGCATCCGCGTCAACGCCGTGGCGCCCGGTCCCGTATGGACGCCGCTCAATCCGGCCGACCAGGCGCCGGAAAAAATCCGGGAATTCGGCGCCACCACCGACATGAAGCGGCCCGCCCAGCCGGAAGAATTGTCGCCGGCGTATGTGTTCCTGGCGGCGCCCTGCTGTTCCAGCTACATCAGCGGCATCGTGCTGCCGGTGACCGGCAGCGTGGGAGGCGGCTGAGATGGCGGCCCGTTCGCTGTGGAAAGGCGCCATCAGCTTCGGCCTGGTGCACATTCCCGTCGACTTGCACCCGGCCGTGCAGGAGCACGACCTGGATTTGACGATGCTGGACCGGCGCGATTTTTCCCCGATCGGTTTCAAGCGCTATAACAAGAGCACGGGCAAGGAAGTCGCATGGGACAACATCATCAAGGGTTATGAATACCAGGACGGCGAATACGTGGTGCTGTCGGACGAGGACTTGAAGCAGGCTAACGTCAAAGCCACGCAGTCGATCGACATCCTGGCCTTCGTGCCCGCCGAGGACATCCCGCTGACCTACTACGACACGCCGTATTACCTGACACCGGGCCGTGGCGGCGACAAGGTCTATGCGCTGCTGCGCGAAACGCTGCGCAAGGCGGACCGGGTGGCGATTGCCACCGTCGTGATCCGCGTGCGCCAGCACCTGTGCGCGCTGCTGTGCGAAGGCGACACCATCATCCTCAATACCCTGCGCTTCCCCGATGAAATCCGCGACACCGAAGAATTGAAATTGCCGGCACGATCGCTGAAATCCGCCGGCATTTCAGACAAGGAAATCAAGATGGCGCTGTCGCTGGTCGATGGCATGACGGAACAATGGGAACCGTCGCAATACCATGACACCTACCGCGAAGACGTGATGGCACTGGTCAAGCGCAAGATCAAGGCGAAACAGACCAAGAGCATCACGGAAGCGGCGCCCGCGAAAAAACCGCGCGCCAGCGCCAATGTGGTGGACCTGGTGGCGCTGCTGCAGCAAAGCCTGGGCGGCGGCAAGCGGGGCAAGGCGGCCGATGACGAGGAGGACGAAGAGGACGACGCGCCCCCGCCAAAGCCGCGCACGGCGGCGAAAAAAACGGCGGTGCGCAAGACCACGGCGGCAAAGAGCCCCAAGACCGCATCGAAAGCCACGCGCACCGCTGCGTAGGGCGGCATTTACAATGCCGCCCTACGGATTAAACGCCAACTTTTTCATCGCGGCCGCCAGCCCGGCCGCGCTGTCATTGTACTGTTCCCATGGCGCATTCCCCACATCGAGCCGGGTATGGACATTGTGCACCGTCCATTGCGCGCCGCCTTTCAGCGCATCGAGTTCATCCCACGCCACCGGCACGGAAATGCCCAGCCCGGGCCGCGTGCGCACCGACCAGGCGCAGGCCGTGGTGGCGCCCCGCCCGTTGCGCAGGTAATCGATAAAGATTTTGCCGACCCGGTTTTTCGGGCCGCTTTTCAACGCAAACCGGTCCGGCAACGTTTGCGCCACGCGCGCCACGATCGCCTGGGAAAACGCCTTGACCGTGTCCCAGCCATAATGCGGCTTGACCGGCACCACCACATGCAGCCCCTTGCCGCCGCTGGTTTTCAGGAACGCGGGCAAGCCCAGTTCCCCGAGAAAGGCATGCAGCAGTTGCGCGGCTTCCCGCACTTGCGCCCATGCCACGCCCTCGCCCGGGTCCAGGTCGAACACCATGCGGTTCGGTTTTTCATAACTGCGCGCGGTGGCGTTTTGGGTATGGATTTCCACCACATTCCATTGCGCGGCCCACAACAAGCCCTGCTTGTCGGCCACCGCCAGCATGGCCGGGTGAGCGGGATCTAGCCGCCGGTTCAACAGTTTCAGACCCGGCAGCTTTTTCACATCGGCGTGCTTCTGGAAAAACAGCTCGCCGCCAACACCGGCCGGCGCCCGCACCAGCGACACGGGGCGCTCGCGCAAGTGTTCCATCATCAGTTCGCCCACCAGCGCGTAATAGCGCACCACGTCGATCTTGCGCGCGCCGCTGGTTTGATCGATCACGCGATCCGGATGGGTCACGGTGAGGTCGTCCGGCAAGTTGCCATGCAACGGGCTGGCGCTGTCGTTGGCGTCGCCGTTGGCGTTCGCGCCGCCCTTGTCATGGCCACGGCGCCGGCGCGCCGGCCTGGCCGCCTGCGCCAGGTCTTCGATATGGGCCGGCTGCTCGCGCGTGATGGCGCGCGGCGGCTTATCCGACCGCAAGCCCTGGAACACCGCGTGGCGCACCGAGCCATCCCGCGTCCATTCGCCAAAGCTGACTTCCGCCACCAATGCCGGCTTCACCCAGTGCGCTTGTTTTGCGATCGGGCGGCCGGGCGCGAACGGGCTGTCATCCGTGGCCAGCTTATCGAGCTGCGCGCGCAAAGCCTGCAGGTTTCCCGCGTTGAAACCGCTGCCGACATTGCCCGCATAATGCAGCGCGCCATCCTTGCCCTGCACGCCCAGCAACAGCGAACCGATGCCCTGCCGCGATCCCTTGGGTTCCGTATAGCCGCCGATCACGAACTCTTGCCGCTGCCCGCATTTCAGCTTGATCCAGTCCGGCGTGCGGCGCGACACGTAAGTGGAATCGCGCCGTTTTCCGATGATGCCCTCGAGCCCCATCTTGCAGGCGGCCGCCACCATGTCGGCCGGTGGCGCGTCCAGTTCAGCGCTGTAGCGCACCATGTCGCTGGGCCGCTCTTTCAGCACGGTGTACAGCAAGGTGCGGCGCTGCTCGAGCGGCACCTCGCGCAAATCGTGGCCGTCGAGGTAAGGCGCGTCAAACACGAAGTACACCATGTCACCGTTGCGCGCCTCATCAAACGCCTGCTGCAATAAACCGAAATCCGGACGGCCGTTGTCATCGTGCACCACGATTTCGCCGTCATACCAGCCCCTCGGCAAATCCATCTCCGCCAGCGCGGCGCGCAGCGGTTCCAGCTTGTGGGTCCAGTCGTTGCCATTGCGGGTCACCAGCTTGACGCCGTTGCCATCGATACGGGCCAGGATGCGGTAGCCGTCGAACTTGATTTCAAACAGCCAGTCGTCCGGGTCGGACGGCGGGCCGTCCACCAGGGTGGCCAGCGGCGGCGCCAAGGCGGCGGGCAGGCGCGCCTTGGACAGGGCCGATAATTCACCCGCGCCATCCACCGACTCGCCAGATCCCATTGTGGCGGCAGGCATGGCTGCGGCCGCCTTGTCCAGGCGGGCCGCCGTCCTGGATGTTGTGTTGTCCGAGGCCTTGGCCGCCGCGGCCCCGCCGGACTGACCGCCCGCGCCGGTTCTGGCCCGCCGCGGCTTGTTGCCGGGCATGCCGAGCGCCTTCACGCTGTCCGGCATTTCATCGACCACGGAAAATTCCTCCGCCGGCCGTGCCGCCTCGTCCTTTTCCTTGATCAGCAGCCACGCCGGCTGCTTGTCGCCCCGGCTTTTCATGCGCACCAGCGCCCAGCGGCCATGCATCTTGTGGCCGTGCAAGGTGAATTTCAGGTGGCCGTCGCGGTAGCCCTTGCGGGCGTCGCCGTCCGGCTGCCAGGTGCCCTGGTCCCAGATGATGACCTTGCCGGCGCCGTACTGGTGCGGCGGTATCGTGCCTTCGAAGTCGTTGTAGGCGATCGGGTGGTCTTCCACCTGCACCGCCATGCGCTTGTCGTGCGGATCATAGCTGGGGCCCTTCGGCACCGCCCAGCTTTTCATGGTCCCGTCCAGTTCCAGCCGGAAGTCGTAGTGCAGCCGCGAGGCCCAGTGTTTCTGGATCACGAACGCGCGCCGCTCTCCGCCTTCCTGGCCGCCTTCGGCAGGTTCCGGCGTGATAGCGAAATTCCGCTTGGCCTTGTAGGTTTTCAGTGGGTCGCGCATGACGGCGATGCTACCGCCCTGCGCGGCAAGCCACGGTTAGCCAGCTAACTTAGCCTGTTACTTTCCCTTGTAAATGCCGGCCGCGATATACACGTCGTCGACCCGCTCGATATAGGTGCTCTTCTGCTCCAGCTGGCCGGTCTTGGCGTTGGGCCACTTGTAATCGACCCAGCCCTTGCCTTCCTTGCTGTTGGCCACTTCGCGGAACTTTTGCACGAAATTCACGCCATCGACATCGCGCAGGTCACCCAGGGTTTTGCCAACCATTTTCGCGTTGGCGCCGTGGGCGATCAGCGCGCCGCCCGCCGCCGGCGACATGAACAGGTACAAGTCTTTTTCCTGGAATTGCGCGGAACGGCCATTGATTTCCGCCGCCAGCTTGTCCTTGCCGTTGGCCTTATAGAACGCCGCCCCTTTTTTCACCAGCGCCACCGCTTCATCGGCCGTGCCGCGCTGGTCTTGCGCCACCGCCAGGGTGGTTGCCGTGAAGGATACTGTAACTGATACTGATAACGCCACTGCCC
>Ga0307408_100000587_pt1 | contig 31261 bp, 19 predicted proteins | sample 322Cmetagenome_FD_202116 | JGI IMG/M metagenome (GOLD analysis project Ga0307408, IMG submission 202116) | Maize rhizosphere microbial communities from greenhouse at UC Davis, California, United States - 322HYB-C-3 | ecosystem: Host-associated > Plants > Roots > Rhizosphere > Soil | place...
TCCTTGTGTAAACGTTGGTGCCGGTGCAGTAGAAATAACATCAACCACGTATTGAACAGCTTCTGTATTTATACCATCTGTGAATGTAACGGTGATTGTAGTTTGTCCACCCATTGCTGCTGTTCCGACGATATTAAAATAACTTGTGTTACCTACCTGGTTAACAAGTGTAGCCGTTAATGAACCGGTTGGGAACATGGCTCCGTCAGTTGCTGTAACAAACGCTGAAACCGCATCACCATCGGCATCGGTGATTTCCAATCCTGAAACGTAAGTAGTGTTAATCATCGGACAAACCATTCCTGTAGTTGTTCCGGGGTTAGCAACAACAGGAAGGTTATTGCTTTTGTAATATCTTGTTTTGGATTGAGCTCCATCATACAAAACAGCAATTCCTTTATTCGCTGTTTGAGAATAGCTGAAATGGCAATTCGAGCTTTGGTCCGCTACGTTGTCGAAATTAGAAATAGTCTGGTATGTTTCCTGGTCCGTGCCATAATCCTGTTGCACTACAGTTGTAACATAACCTGAAGCAGAAACGATAGAATTGAACGAACCGAAATACAATGAACTTCCGTTCATTGCCTGAGAAGCTGCCGGAGCAGTTGTTAAAGGACAATAGTTGTTCAGGGTGCCACTCATGGTTGTTGTGAGCGTTGCAGGATCGAACTTATAGGCGAAGTTGGAAGTTTCCTCACGTGTAAGCATATGAACCGTATTGGTTGCAACATCCTTGCTCATCACCAATCCCATTAATGTGGAAGAAGGACCTACACCACCCATTTGCCCGTCCACGTTACCCGGATGATGTGGAACGATTGATCCCATATTCACATCCGTTTTGTGCAAATAAGTGCGGAAAGTACTTGGCAATTCATCTCTTGTAAGACCAATATAAACCGTATCCTGTATTTCGACAAGATCATAATTGTACTGTGTAGCTGATCCGGTTGGAACAATTTGGGTTGAAACGGTACTATTCGTTAAATTGAATTGGCTGATTCCCAGATAAGAGTTGGAAATGTTCTTGTGCAGCATATAGATATAATCCTCCGATTCAGACATTACCGCGCGAAAATCTGCCCCATCCGGAATATTTGAAAAATCAATATCGGTAACAATTGCAACAGAGCCAGCCGAAATGGAGTATAATCTCATTTTCTGAGTTGAGACTGCATCATCTCGTTTTACGAAGACATAAAGGTTCCCGTTTTGCTTAAACGACTGAATTGCTTCAAACCCGCTGTATACATAGTCGTTATAGATCACACTCCAACCCGTGCCAGAAACATATTCTTCGAAGTAGATCTGCTGGTTCGAACCATTGTCGAAAATGTAAGCCGCATAAGTGCGCCCATCCTCACCTGTCATTACGTTGTAACTTACAGGATTTGTTTGTCCGGCAGAAGGATTAAGTGGAACTGCAGGAATCTCATTCCAGGTAACCTGTGCAACTGCTTGTTGTGTTAGAAGGGTTAAAAAGCCTGCACAGATAATTCGGGTAAATGATTTCATAGTTGAGTAGTTTTTAACTAAGTAAGCAAATGTATGAAATAGAAGCGTTTATAATTTCAAAATTGAATGGTTAGATGATATTGTTGATTAATCAACGGAATATCGGCCGCCGTCGGAAGTACAAGACTATGCAAACAGTTCTTTTACAAGCTGATCGATGCGCGAGATCTGTACCAATTGGATCTTAAAATCCTTTTGAGAAATCCCTTTATTGTACCTGGAAATAACGATTTTGTCAAAGCCCAGTTTTTCTGCTTCCCGAATGCGTTGTTCTACACGGTTCACCGGACGAATTTCACCGGAAAGACCAATTTCTGCCGAGCAGCAGATGGTTCTTGAAATGGCGATATCGGTATTTGATGAAAGTACGGCTGCAACAACCGCCATATCAATAGCCGGATCATCAACCCGGATTCCTCCTGCGATATTCAGGAAAACATCCTTTGTCCCTAATCGGAAACCACAGCGTTTTTCCATAACTGCCAAAAGCATATTCAATCTTCTCAAGTCGAAACCAGTGGATGAGCGTTGAGGTGTTCCGTATGCGGCGGTACTCACCAATGCCTGGACTTCGATAAGCAAGGGACGGATTCCTTCCAAAGTAGCTGCAATTGCAGAACCGGAAAGTCCAGAATCTGCAGAAGAAATAAGTACTTCCGACGGATTTTCAACCGGACGCAAACCAGTTCCCTGCATCTCATAGATTCCCAACTCATTGGTACTTCCGAAACGGTTCTTGATCCCGCGGAGCAAACGGTACATGTAATGCTGATCACCTTCAAACTGAAGCACGCAGTCAACCATGTGTTCAAGTACTTTTGGTCCGGCAAGTGAGCCTTCTTTTGTAATATGCCCGATCAGGAAAACGGGAATATCCGTTTGTTTTGAATAACGCAGCAATTGGGCAGTACAATCCCTGATTTGAGAGATGCTTCCAGGTGCACTTTCAATTTGCGAGTTAAAAAGTGTCTGGATAGAATCAACAATCAAAAGCTGCGGCTGGATTTCCTCGGCTTGCTTAAAAATATTCTGGAGATTGGTTTCAGTGAGCAAATAAACCTGCTTGTTTTTTTCACCGAGGCGTTCGGCACGCATTTTAATTTGCTGTTCACTTTCTTCACCTGAAACGTAAAGAATTTTAAGGTTTGAATGAACGGCCAACTGAAGAAGCAAGGTGGATTTCCCAATTCCCGGTTCACCGCCAAATAAGATGAGGGAACCCGGAACCAGTCCGTTACCCAAAACCCTGTTCATTTCATTATCCGGCAAAAGGATACGCTGTTGTTCACTGCGTTCAATATCAGAAACCAATTGTGCTTTTGCGGAACGACCGCTGCTGGTAGAAAACGCAACAACACTGCTTTGGTTTTTCTCTATTATTTCTTCAACGAGTGTATTCCATTCGCCACAACTCGGGCATTTACCAAGCCATTTCGGAGTTTCGTATCCACAACTTTGACAGAAAAATGCAGTTTTTACTTTTGCCATGGGATAAAGATAGAAAAAGGTGGCTTCGAGAGCCTCAGCCACCTTTCTTCTTCCCTAATTTAATAATCTCTATGTATCACAAGCAATGCTTGCTCTTATTTAATCACCAATTGCTTAGTGCTTGTTCCTTTAACGCTTTTCACGGTTACAAAGTAAATACCTGAAGCAAGATCAGAAACATCAACTGTTGTTCCCATTCCTTTGGTAGAAGCTGTTCTAACAACGTTTCCAAAAGCAGTTACAATCTGAACTTCCTTCAATTCATTGTCGTTCTCAAACCCGAACTGTACTTTATCGTTAGCAGGGTTAGGGTACAAACTCCAGGTTTCCTGTAGGCTCGACAATTCATTCACGCCGTTATCTCCTAAACAGAAAGGAACGGTTTCATCATCACCGAAATCTGCATTTGCCTCAGCAATTAATGTTGTTGTTGCTGCACCTTCAGTTAACTCCACATGACCGTTTGGCGATCCGCTGGAAGTCATTCCGTCTCCATATGAATCAGCAATTACGAATTCATAACATCCTTCAGCCAAACAGTAGCTTCCGTCATACGTGTCTCCACCTACAACTTCAGCGTAAGGTCCGCCGGTATAATAAACGATTGTATTGTCGGGACTTGTGATTTCCCAAGTAATCTCGTCTCCGTATCTGTCCGTTGTAATGGAAAGATCGAAATTGATTGCGTTGATAATTGTCGAGAAATTTGAAGTAATCGTGTCGTTACCATCGTTCTCATCTACACCTGCATTCGGATTAATAACCGCGGCATTGAATACGTGCGCACCACCCGAAAGCGTTGCAGAAGGTAAAGCGATAACCGAACTTTGGTATTGGTTCAAAGAACCTGACCATGAATAGGTTTGACTGTAATCACCGTCATAACCGTAGTGAACAGTTGCAGATGTCAGAACATCAGAACCTGTATTCAGGATAGTAACACTTGGTGTAACAGTTCCTGAACATTGCGTTCCGCTTACACCTGAAGTTGCGCTCATTCCGGCATCCAAAGCTGCACCAGGACCAGCAGGATCATTCCCGTCGATCACCGTTGCACCCGTATTTCCCGGATCAAGCCAGTTGCTCAAACGCGTGCTGTTTGTTCCACCACCAGTCCATGAATAGAACATTTTACCATATTCGTCGGAAAGGTTAGCACCACCACAAACTGATGCCCCACCATATAATTGTCCAATCGTTCTGTGGTTCTCATCGAATAATGGTGAACCGGAAGAACCTCCTTCAGTTACACCTAAATCCCAGGAGTTCACGTGCCAGCATCCGTTCGCAACGGAAGAACCCATTTGGCTTGATGTTACCGGTGTATTGTCACTTGAAATCTTCTTGATATCACCAGCCGGATGGTGAATTCCTACTACTGAAGTTGCAGGCACATCCGTTCTGTTCCACCCGTTATAATAAATTCCCCAAGCCGGGTCCGGAGCTGAGTTCAATTCCGATAAAGTAACATCGCTTCCTGCGTAATTTGCTCTGAGAACGGCACCATTAACATTCATGTTTGTCGGGCCATTGTTCGCTGTAGAGTTATTCGTAGCACAAATTGCGTTTGCTGCCGTTCTTTCCCATCTGAAACGGAAAACCCAGCCACCCGGGTTTGTTCCGCAATGGTTAGCAGACAAAAAGTACGGAATAACCGTTCCTGAGGTATTGTTAAGCAAAGACCCTGTACAGAATCCTCCACCGTTCATCATCATTGCAACAGCACCGCGTTGGTTTTCCCAACCTGCACCCATTGGACAATTCACATCGTACTCACAATCTCCCGAATCACCAATTGCTTTCACTTCAGCATCCAGATCAAGGTAACCATGAACAACAGTTCCTATGTTCAAAACAGAGGTTCCGGCCTCTTCCTGAGGCTCAACCAATTCGATGATAATGACATCATCATGAATGATCTCAGTTCCCAACATATTGTTGGCATTGTTATTCAAACTTGTATGCGCACCGATGAACTCCGTTTTATTCTCATCAGAGATATACAAAATGGCATTCTTTGAAAGTTTGAATTGATCAAAGATCAGGTTGATCGAAAGCGCGCCTGCTGATTCTATTTTCAACAAGCGAAGAACATCACCATTTGGTAACTGTGTAACCTCAGCCTCATTGATGAAGTTGATGTTCACACCTAGTTCTTTTCCGAACCGGAGATCTTTTTGCATTGTTGTAGCTCTGCGAGTTGACTCATTTGCAGCTTCAGTAGCGTTATCTACTGCAGCCATTTCAATTGCCGTTTTTGGAATTCCTACCTTGCCTTTCCAGGAAAGAGGTGTTCCCAATTGTTGCACCTGAGCATTTCCAAAAAGCAAGAAGCTCAGAAATGCTACGGTTAGTAGTCGTTTTTTCATTGTTATTTTGTTTGGAGAGTTTACTTTTTTCGTTTGATACTGCAGCCGCGTGGCGGTGTAGTTTCGGTACTTACTTTTTTACCTGATTTTAATTCGGTTAACGCGTTCACAAGATATGGAATATCTTCTTTTCTTTTGGAATCCACACTATTATCAATCATTCCGCTGTACACAAGAACATTTGATGCATCGAAAACAAAAATGTGCGGGGTCGTTTTTGCACCCAGGGCATTCGCCACTTTTGAATCCGTATCAACAACGTAAGGCATTGAATAACCTTGCTGTTTAGCGCGTTCCTTCATTTTATCCATGGAATCGTCGCCATCACGTTTTGCTTCGTTGGAGTTAATAACGATGACGCCAAATCCTAATTCTTTCGCCTTTGAGACTACATCATTGTATGTTTTTTCCCAGCCTCCGAAAGATTCGCTTCCAACTACAAACGGACAAGTATTGCATGAGAAGATCACTACAACACCATTTTCACCTTTTGCATTATTGATAGAAGTTGCTTTTCCATTCGCATTTTCCATCACCACATCACCAACTTCAAGTTTACTTCCAATAGGCAGACTTTTAATGTCTTCCTGAGCGATCATCGACCCGGAGAATCCAAGAACCGCTGTGATTGTTAACAAAATACTTTTCATTCGGTCAATTTTACTATTGTAACTTTTTTAGATAACGTAAATTTATACCCGTTAGTTTCCTCTACGGATACAATAACTTCCTGTTAAGGATTGCACAATTTACAGATTTAAGTTGATATGAGAAAATTATTGTTCATTGCTTTTGCTTTAAAAATTGGAGTGTCTACCGCTCAAACATTTACTATTCCGGCTGAAAAACAACCGTATTATGAAATAATTGAATGGAAAGGAATGGGCGGAATCATTATGAGCAAGGATCCGTCTGGTGTTCAGGGTCAAATTAACCTGAGCTCCATTCAGCAAAACGGTAAAACGGAATGGACAACTTACCTTAATCCGTTAAGTAAAAATGAGTTACAATTCATTTCCGAAGAAGGCGGTAAATACGCTTATTTCCTGGAAAAACTGGAGCCTGAATTCGGTAAGATCCAATTTCATCAGCTTACCCAGGCAGGAACATTAAAATTTCTGAAGGCCGATTTTTCACTTGCCATTAAAAAATTGGGGAATATTGACCTGAATGAGCTGGAGACAATTGATATCGTTAGTACGCAAAAAGCCTTGGTTTATTTGTTCAGATACGAAGATAAAAGTAGCAAGAAACTGATGACGATTGCGGCTACTATGACTCATAACAACAGTCAAACATATGCTAACCTGGTAGCAGAAAATGTTGCTTCCAGCTCAAAAGTGGAAAATTTGGTTTCGTGGTATATTGCCGGAGAAAACGGTGACAACATCATCTATGCTGCGCGAACAAGTGTCGGCAAAGAATCAGGATGGAAAGTAAAAGAAGTTGGCCCAAAGGGAAACACCATTTCCGAATTCTCGATTTCGGGTTCAGGAGTTAATTTTTTAGCGCATAGCCGTGTAGGTTTCGGAAGAAGAGGCAGTGCGCTTTTGAATAAAGTGGAATTGAAAGAAGCCGGTACGCTGCTTTATTCAAACGGAACGTATTACGTTGGCGGAATTGAGATGGATGGAACAACGGCAAACCTGAACACGTACAAATGGACAGGACAAAAATTCGAGAAAATCTGCTCATCCGTCGTGACCAATTACAATGCAAAAAAAGAACTTGCAATTGGGTTCATGCAGTTAACAGAAGGAATTGCATGGTATGTAAAGAATGTAACTGCAGATGCACATATGCATCAATACAATAACGCAACCGGATTCATTTCAAGCGCGGTAAATCAAACAACAAGTAATCCAAGCAGGTTAATTACTGACAAATTTCCTGCTAAATTTGTAAGCTCACTTACAGATAAATGGTTGGTTTTCGATCCGAAGCAACTGCCTGTAAAGGGAGAGGTAACGTTTGAATATATTGCAAAATGATCATTGGTATTTGTGGAGGAAGTGGTTCAGGAAAAACAACGCTATTACGTCGGATTTCTGAAGAATTTGCAAGGTGTAAGCCCACTGTTTTCTCTATGGACAACTATTATTTACCCATTGAAAAACAGTTCCAGGACACACAGGGAAAGGTAAATTTCGATCTTCCTTCTGCCCTGAACAAAGAAAAACTGGTGCGTGATTTTCTTGCATTGAAAAGAGGTGAAGCTATTGAAGTAAAGGAATACCATTTTAATGCGCCTCCCGAAAAAAATGTGCTTATCACCCTGGAACCATCAGAACTCATCATTATTGAAGGATTGTTCCTTTTTGAATATGAAGAAATAAAACAGGAACTGGATTACTCCATTTTCGTTCATGTAGACCTTGATGTTCAATTGGACCGTCGTTTATACCGCGACCAGGAAACCCGCGGTTATTCTCACCAGGACATTATGTACCAGTGGAACAACCACGTTTTACCATGCTACCAAAAATTCTTACTACCTTACGTTGACGAAGCTGATTTCAAGTTCAATAATGATCATCAGTCGGATGCAGAGTTTGAACGTTTGATGCAGGAATTAACACCCTTAACAAGATGCTTGGAAACCTCGGAGCTTTCTTAAAGAAACGGATACATTTCTACCTCTTTATCGTTCTATTGATTCCTTTGCTGTGGTTGCAATTTACCCTGCCGTCTCCTTCAACTCACAACTTAGATCATCTTCAATCGGTTTTTTCAAACAGGCAATCAGAAGCCGAAGCCTTTGCTAACAATGTTAAGTCTGAATGGTTGAAGAACGATTTACCCCGTTTTGACCAATTTTGTGCTACAGAAAACAAAGGTCTTTTTGTTCACGTTTACCGAAGAGACAGTCTGATCTACTGGAATTCCAACTCTTTGCCTATCAATCGTTTTGCAGAATTGCATTTCCCGGTTGCGGGATTAAATCAGCTTGAAAACGGATGGTACTATACGGTGCTGAAGGAGCATAAAAACCTGTTGTTTGCAATCAGTTTTGGTGTTCAGCACAAATATCCTTATTCAAATGATTACCTGAAGAATGATTTCTTTGAGCCTTTCGGTGAAGAGCACTTTGTAATTGATGTGGAGGCTGTAAATCCTGTTCTCCGGGATAACAAAGGAAATACGCTTGTAGGACTAAGCATAGCCGATGATTTTCAGCACCACCAAACGCCTTTGGTATGGATGTTTATCCTTGTAATGCTCATGTTCATTGTTGTCTGGCATTACTTCAGTTCAAAACTACACACCACTTTTTCGCGGATCATTCTTGCATTGGTGGTTGCCTCCGTTCCATTTGCATGTTTGTATTTCAACCCGTTTTTCTGGCTGGAAAACACTTCGCTTCTTGATGCCGCCATTCTTGCATTGGGAGAATGGATCCCGAACATGGCTATTCTCATTGTTTGGGCAGTTTGTGGAATTCTTACCGGACTAAGTTTTGCCCCTATCTTTTTGCAGCGCGTAGGTTCGCCTTTAAGTTTAGTAGTTGCGCTTGTCCTAATGCCTTTATGTGTTCCTGCATTTCCTATGCTTGCCGCAGAAATTCTTGAAAACTCAAGCCTGTCACCACAACTTACCAATATCATTCAACTGGATATTTACAGTTATATCTTGCTGGCACTTATTGCAATTACCGGTTGGTGGTTTATCCAGTTGAGTTTCTATTCTTTCAAATCCGTCTTAAAATGGAAAGCTTCTAAAGTTTTCTTATTGATTTATCTCCTTTTCGTTGCCGGTGTTTCCGTAATAGTCACGCTTGTTTTTTCGAAAGAAAGTATCGCTTTGCTGATTTGGCCGTTGCTTATCTTTTACTCGGTAGGATGGTTAGTAGGGTGGAAAAACGGTCGTTGGTCTTTCAACTATATTCTTATAGTTCTACTCCTTTTTTCCGCTGCCACAACAATCAATATAGATCTTCTTTCAAACCAGAAAGAACGGGAGATCCGTGAGGTTTATGCACGTAATCTCGCTGAAGAGCAGGATATCAATACGGAGGTTGAATTTGCCAATCTGAAAAGCCAGATTCAGCACGAGCCCTATTGCAAACGTTTATTTGATCCTGCATTCCGTCCGGGCACACGCGAATTGAAAGAGGTATTTGAACACCGCTTTTTCAATGGTTATTGGGAACAGTATGACCTGGATTGTTTCTATTTCAAGAAGGATGATAGCGGAAAGTCAGGAGAATACACGCAAGCCGAATTGGAAAAACTCATTGGTACACATGGCAAGGTCTCTGAAATAGATCCTGACCTTTACCTCATCCAGGACGACCAGAGCCAGTTTGTTTACTGTTTTAAACTTCCCATTTTCAATTCCGATTCAACGGAAAGTATCATGCTTTACGGCGGGCTAAAATCGAAACGGATTCCTGAAGAAATTGGTTTTCCCCGTTTGCTTATTTCTGATAAAACCAATGTTTTTGAAGCTCTTTCCGAATATTCTATCGCGAAATACCTGAATGATAAACTGATCCGGAATGAAGGTGATGCGGAATATCCCCGTGATATCAAAACATTCACGAACTGGAAAGGGAAAGGAATTCATTGGGTGGAAACCGATGATATGTCGCATGTTATTTACAAAAGTTCAGGGAAAAACGCACTTGTTCTAAGTAAAGCAAAAACCGGGTTTATTGATTCGGTAACAGCCATTTCTTTCCTCGTGATTGCCTACGGGATCCTGTTCCTTGTTTTCCGCCTGGTGATGTCAAATTCCATTGGTAAAACATTCGAATTGTCGTCTCTGGCAACCCGCATTCAGCTGGTGATGATTATCCTGGTAGTGCTTTCACTCATAGGATTCAGCATAGGCAGCGGAACCTTTATCCGCAACCAATACGACAACAACAGCAAGTCCATTATTCGCCAAAAACTGCGTTCATTGCATATTGAGGCATTGAACAAACGACATATCTTCAATATAGATGAGCAGCAAAACCTCGAGGAACAACTGATCAATTGGTCAAGAACTTACCAAACGGATATCAATTTCTATCAGCCGCAGGGATTTTTGATCGCCTCATCCCGACAAAAGCTTTACAACATAGGTTTGCTGGGCGAAGAAATGCAACCGCAGGCCATTCGGGAAATGAAGTTCAAAGGAAAATCGGAATGCATTATCAAGGAACAGATCGGTAGCCTTGGTTTCTACGCCGCGTATATTCCACTAAGCGATAATAAAGGGAATCTTCTCGGTTACATTAACGTACAGCATTTCGCGCAGCAGGGTGAATTTGAAAACCAGGTCCAGAGTTTCTTTGTAGCCATTCTGAACGTGGTCATGTTCCTCCTTGTGCTTTCAATTGTTGGGGCGGTATTTGTCAGCGGCTGGATCACCAAACCGTTACGTATGATCCGTAAAAGCGTATCGAATGTGTCATTTGGTCAGCACAACGCTCATATTGCCTACAAAAGCAACGACGAGATCGGGGCCCTTGTTGCAGAGTACAATAAAAAACTGACGGAACTAGACGAAGCTGCATTGAAACTGGCGCAGAGTGAACGTGAAGGTGCGTGGCGCGAAATGGCAAAACAGGTTGCGCATGAGATTAAGAATCCGCTTACTCCAATGAAGTTAAGTGTACAGCACCTGCAGCGTGTCTTTGATCCGAACGATCCGGCAAGCGCAGAAAAAATCACCAAAGTAACGAACGCCTTGATTGAGCAGATCGAAGCGCTGACCGGTATTGCAAACGCTTTTTCGAACTTCGCAAAATTGCCTCAACCGATAATGACCAATGTCGACCTGGTAGAAGTGCTCAAAAACGTTATCGGTTTATTTGAGAACAATTCAGAGGCAGATGTTGTGCTGAATAATAATTACAACAGTCTGCCTATGCAAGCGGATAAGGAAATGCTTGTGCGTGTCTTCAACAATATCATTGCCAACGGAATCCAGGCGGTAATTATCGGTAAACATGCCGAAATTAAAGTCAGTGTAAAGGTGGAACGCGACAGTGTTTATGTGAGTATTTCCGACAACGGTTCAGGGATCAAGGAAGAACAGATCAACACTATTTTTGAGCCTTATTTCACCACCAAAACTACCGGAACCGGCTTAGGGCTTGCCATGGTAAAACAAATCATTGCCGGACATAACGGCGATATCTATATCGAAAAAACGAACGATAAAGGAACAACTATGGTGGTCCGCCTACCTTTGAAACCTTAAGTTTTTCCTACTTTTAACCCGAAATTTACGCAAATGAATATTCTACACAGTAATAACGCTCCGGCAGCTGTCGGACCATATGTTCAGGGAATTGTTCCTACAGCACCGGGAGTTCCTGTTTTTCTTTCAGGGCAAGTTGGTTTGGATCCGGTTTCCAACACTTTAGTTGACGGATTGGAAGGGCAAACACGACAGGTTTTCAAAAACATTGAAGCTGTTCTGAAAGAAACCGGTTGTACGCTGAACGACGTGACTTACGCCAATGTTTTACTACAGGATATCAATGATTTCAAAGCAGTAAATGAGATCTATTCCGAAATTTTCGGCGAACATCGTCCAACCAGAGCGGCATATGCTGTGAGCGCTTTACCACTTGGTGCGCTTATCGAAGTGGTTGTAATTGCCTGGAAGAAAATTTAATTCTGGCTTAAAGGTGCTTCTCTATTCCCAAGCGGAGGTTGCGGGTTGCTGAGCGGAGTCGAAGTAACCGAACTGTGCAATTCTATCAATTTACGCGTAAAGGGTCCGGTGAAATCATTATCGTCCCAATAACGGATGTGAGAACCGATGTACAAGCCTGTATTTACTTCAATATCGCTTACCAACACACGGTACGACGGACTTAGTTGTTGTAAAGGCCAACCCAGCACATCATGTTTATCGTAAAAATTCTCCCATTCGAAATGGATATTGCGTTTATCGATGGCAATGATCTCGTTGGGGGCATAACCTGAAACAAAAAGTGGAATATTGCAGCCTATTGTGGCAAGGTAATCAAGGTTCCTGAGGTTTTCAGTTCTATCTGCATGATGTTCTTCAAAGATCCCGATATTGTGATCGGCATCCCAAATGTAAGTAGAGAGAACATGCGCACCGAGCGACCCTGCCACTATAACAAAACGCGAACCAGGATGTTCATCCAGAATCGCATTGATCTTTTTGAATTCATCGCGCAAATAACGGTGCACAACTTTGTAAGCCGAATCCTTTCTATCCCTGTCACGCTCAAAAGTAAGAGCATCCCCAAAAGCATGCATCACAAACTCGCGAAGGCTCAAAATTCCTCCAAGGTCGTTTTCTGCCTCAATTCTATCGTACAGATTTTTTTGATTGAAATCAACGTTGGATTCCTTGAAGGGAAGCAATTCGATAAGCTGGAAATTCGCCAGCATTTCATTGCCATAAGCGTGCTTACGGATATCATTTTCAAGCGGAACTGAAAAATGGCGTTGTTTGGTTCCGATCCCTGGAATTGCAACAACTATTGTCTTCTTCATAAGCGGTACTAATATGTAAAAGGTCATAGTAATTTAGGGAATTTCATCCTCAGATACAAATAAAAAACCTCTGCTCAATGAACAGAGGTTTTTTTGACTAACACACTATAATACTATCAAAGTCATGCTCAACTGTAAATCATACCTTAATACCTAACCTAATACCTAACCATGCATTGACTATTGACAGAATATCCTGAGATTACCAGGTAATCATATCTTCTATTTATACGGATAAGATCAGAAGTATAAGCAGTTTGAAAATGACAATAACTCAAAATTCATTTATTCAAACCCACGAAACCAATCTCCTAAGCTACTTAACATCATTATCAAACTGCTTACTTCTTGCTTTACCCATTGTTCTGCTTGCTTAACCAGATCATCGCTTTAATCTGTTGTTGGTAGAATCACTTCGTTCTGCCTGCATTGCCATCCGTTCGCCTCTGGCGAACAAACCAATACATTCAGAATTTTCGATCTATAATTCTATAATGTTTAGCATTTCAGTGCTTATCCTATTGTAAAGAACGTGCCAAAGCAAGGTTCCAACAAAAAAGCCCTGAAAAACAGGGCTTTACGTTTTGGCACATTTCCAAATTCTTTTCATTTTGAAAAAAATATTTTCATTTTGAAAAGAAATCAGACTTCTTCCTCTTCTTTTAACATGCGATAAATGGTCGTTTGACCGATGTCCAATTTATCTGCAACCAATTTTGTGTTGTTGTTGTATTTATCCAAATAAAGCTGAACAATTCTCCGGTTATAGGATCTCAGGCTCATTTCCTCACCCATAATCCCGGAGAGAACATCGTTGTTTGCAAGAACGATATCATCTGCCTGAATGGTTTCATCCAGCGACATCACAACAGCCAACTCGATAACACTTTTCAACTCACGGATATTTCCCGGCCATGGATAGGCAAGAAGCTTGTTTTGCGCTTCAGAACCCAATTTCTTCATTTCGAATTTATTCTCCTGGCAGAACTTCTCAATGAAACTCTTACAAAGCAGTAAAATATCCTTTTCACGTTCTCTCAACGGCGGAAGTTCAATTGGAAGTCCATACAAACGATAGTAAAGATCTTCGCGGAAATTCCCGTCCTTCACTTCCTGGAGCAGATTCTTATGCGTTGCAACAATAATGCGGCAGTTGAATTTGTAAACCTTATTACTACCAACGCGGGTCAATTCACGTTCCTGTAATACGCGAAGCAGTTTTGCCTGGAAAACCAGGTCCATTTCTCCCACTTCATCCAGGAACAAAGTTCCACCGTCGGCTTCTTCAAACTTCCCGATCCGTGTTTGACTGGCACCGGTAAATGATCCTTTTTCGTGACCAAACAACTCACTCTCGAATAATTCCTTTGGAATAGCCGCCATGTTAATCGCCACAAAAGGTTTGTTCTTGTAAACCGAATTGTAATGAATGGCTTTGGCAATAACTTCCTTACCCGTTCCGGTTTCTCCCGAGATACTTACGGTAATATTGTTATTGATGGCTTTCTGCAACAAAGCATAAACGCGCTGCATTTTCGAGCTTTGCCCGATGATTGTGTCGTCAAAATTGTATTTGGTCTGTACTTCCTGCTCCAAACGCTCAATTTTCTTGAGGAGTTTCGTTTTTTGCTGCGCATTGAGAATGGTGTTCAACAAACGGTTCTGAATGTCATTTCCCTTTACGATGTAATCGTATGCTCCAAGTTTCAATAAGCTTACAGCCGTTTCAATATCCTCCTGTTCAGAAATCACAATTACCTGGATTCCCGGAATTCTCGTAAGGATAGTCTTTAGCAATTCCTCACCCGTACTATCCGGTAAACGATAATCTATGGTGATGAGATCCGGCATTTCATCCAGCCTGTCGAGGATTTCCTGGGCAGTCGAAAACGCGTGGACCTCGTAATCCGGGTTCATAGAAATGGTGTGTACCAATAAACGCTGGTACCAATCATTATCTTCAACGATAAAGATCTTTTGCGGTGTGCTCTCACTATTCATCTAAAGTGTGTTAATTTCTGTTTGTATTTGTTCCAGTACGCTGCTCGAATCATCTAAAAACGAGGCTACCAGTTCAGGTATCTTGTCAGTCGATTCACTGTTTTTACCTAGTTTCTCAATCTCTTTAAGCGTTCCATAGCACTGCATCGCATCAAAATGCTTGAACGGTGCTGCCAATTGATGCGCTTTTTCACCAATGGAATGCCATTGTTTCTCCTCCAACAAAGACTGAAGAGCTTCTCTTCCGTTATTGGTCGACTTCACGAAAGTTTCCAGCAAATCACGATAAATAACCATGTTGTTGTTGCTCAACTTTCTTAGTCCGTCAAAATTTGTCTTATCCATATCTATAATATCTGAATTCGTAACTGTAAGGCGCTGAAGAATCTCACTCAACTCTTCCGGCTTGATAGGTTTGGTCAATACTTCCGTCCAGCCCTCCAAAAGCATTTTCTTACGCGTCGCGTCGTCCAGGGAAGCTGTCAGGCCAACTACTACCAGGTTATCTTCCCGGTTCGATTCCACTATACGCGCCACCAATTCATTTCCATCCATTTCAGGCATGTGAACATCCAGAAGCACTACATCAATTTCATTGCTCTGGATAATCTCCAATGCTTCCACGCCGTTAGCGGCTTCCAGCAAAGTCATATCCACACCATCAAAAATGGCTTTTAATAAAAGGCGATTGAACGGCTCATCATCAACTAAAAGAACAGTTTTGTTTTTAAGGAAGGAAAAATCCTTTCTTGCTTCTTCAACCTTTTCTTCCAGTGATTCAATAGGCAATTCGAATTTCAACGTGAAGGTTGTTCCTTTACCAACCTGGCTTTTCACGCTGATGTTTCCACCCATTTTATCAATTATAATTTTAGTTATACTTAAGCCGAGACCGGTACCACCATATTTTCTTGCCACCGTAATATCAGCCTGCTCAAAAGGTTGAAAAATGTTTTCCAGTCTTGATTTCTCAATCCCGATTCCATGATCGATAACAGCTAGTTCTATCTGAAGGTTATTGTTGACTTCCTTTCCCTTAAATGCAATTGTAATCTCAGAATTCTCCGAGAATTTATTGGCATTTCCAATCAGGTTGATGAGCATTTGACGGAAGCGTAAGGGATCGCCAATCAACACCCAAGGTTTTAGTTCGCCTTCAAGTTTTATGGAATTATTACGGCTCCCCAGTTGGAAACCGAATTGCTCCTGTACAGCTGTAATCTCCTTTTTCAAACTGAACGGAATATGCTCCAGCTGTACGTGGTCGCGCTCCAATCGGCTTAAGTCAAGAACTTCATTCGTTATCTGGTTCAAATGCTGGGCCGATGAACGGATAATATCAATTTTGTGATGCACCTCAGCCGGAAGTTTCTCGTAGTACAATTGATCCGAAAATCCGGAAATAGCGTTCAACGGAGTTCTGATCTCGTGACTCATTGTTGCCAAAAAGCGTGATTTTGCTTCAGTCAATTGGTCACTCTTCTGTTTTGCAGTTCTCAGATATTCGCTGGTTGCACTTGTTTTCTTGAAGATGGTGATCATCAGCCAAACTATTGTTGCAATCAGCAAAACCGAAATCAACAGGAAAGTAAGAATGATGCTGTTTGTTTCTTTGGCAGCGGACTTAGCTTTAGCGGTTTCACGTTCCAGATCCTGTTTATCGGCCAACAAAATGGTACGAAAACGCTCGTTAATCTTCTTTGTTATCAAAGTGTTTTCCTGTTCCAGATCAAGTTTGAGCTGGTTTTCGTAATCTTCTTTGGAAACTGCCCTTTCCTGAACAGAAAGCAACTTGGAACTGATCTGTTGCCTGCTCTGTTCCGCAATTTGATTGGCATTTATTCGAGGCTGTTCTACTTTTACCGGTTCTTCCTTTTTGCGTTTGAACCAACGTTTCTTCTCTTCCGTAGTTGCTGTTGTTTGAGCAACAGGTTCGTTGATCTTTATATTCGATTTTGCATTTTGGACTTCGTTAACGACTAAATTCATAGTTTCATCAACCCTGTTCTCGTTCTGAATAGCCATTAAGGCTTCCTGATTATCGAAACGCTGATCTAAAAGCAATTGAAGCTCTTCAATTTCGCGTTGGTAAATGGTGTCGGATTTACGAAAGTGTTTGAGTCCTGACAATTTATCAAAGGTTCTTCCTTTCAACCCTTTAAACTGGAACTGTGCAATTTCATTTCCTTCGAATAAAAAAGCATATGTCAGGTTATCTGCTTTCAACAGATTATTATTCATATCTGCAACAATACTCTTTCGTGAAACCCTGTATTCACTCGGCATTTCACTATCCACAATCGAAGAAAGTCGAACATAAACGGAATAACCCGTATAACACACAAGCACCAAAAGCAGCGCCATAACTAGCATCAAGCTCTTTTCGAAAATAGAAATTCCCGCCCTTTTTTTCATTCTGGAAACAATTCGTCAAATTGAAAATACTTCAATAAATTGAAAAAAGAAAAAATAATGAAAAAATAACAAGATTGTGCTTAGGCGATTATTTGTTGCAGGTGGTATTCCAAATGATCCACATAATCTACCATAAGGAAACGCAAATCCAGCAATTGGTTTTCTTCCACAACAATTTCATAAGCCAGTACTTCATCCGTTTGTTTCTGCATAACACTGATAATCCGTTGGTTCAAAGCATTCCAAACATTTAATAATTCCGCCGCTTCAGCGTGCTGGTAATCATTTGCAATTACCAATTGATCCTGCTTATATTTCTGAATTCTATATGGTTTGCTTTCGAACTGGATCTCCGTAAAACGTCTCAGGTTATTCACTGCAGAATCAATTAAATGTCCCAAAATCTCCTTTTTAGACCATTTGCCGGGATGGGGTTTTGAACTCAACTTTTCCGGAGAGATTTCCGGAATCCCGGTTAATCCCTTTTCCAATAAAAGTTGTAGTCGGTCAACAGTTGTTTTCATTCCTCAAACATATATTGCCCACTAATGTAGGAAATATATGAGCCGGAACGTTCAAGGTTTCAAATCTCCCTCTCTGCCGTCATCTGTCTGCTTACCGGTTATTGCACCAATCAAAATCCCAACCATCTGAACAGCTTTTCCGTGCTTGCTGTCCCAATAATGGCCTTCACTGGGTGAAAATCGAATGATCGTCAAATTAGGATCGTCTTTTCCCTCAAACCAGGTATTGGCGAAACTGTTGTAAAGCTCATCTATTTCCTGCTGGTCACGATAGGTTCTCGCTGTGCCGAACAGACTCATGTACTCGTTATCGCCATCATTTGAGAACGTAATGTGCATGTCTGACGACGCTTCTATATCCAAATTCTTATTGGATCGTCGGTCGCTAAAAAACAACAGCTCACCTGCATCCGTAACTTTCTGCGGCGCCATTGGACGAACAGTAAAGGGCCTATTGTCCAAATCCGTCATCATTAAGCACGTTCTGCCGTGTTTAACAAGCTCTTTTATCTTGTCAATGGCCGCCTGACCATTTAAATTTTCTATTGAATTTGACTCTTTCATCGGATCTTTTTGATCCAATTTAAATCAGAAATCTTTGGATGTAAAACAAGTCTGGGATTTATGTAAGGATTCATGAGGAATGTGAAAGAGGTCCCAAAGCAGAACTCGTTCCTTATTCGCTTTGGGACAAAGAACTGAAAAGTCAAGGAAAACAAAAAAGCCTTAACATTTCAGCTAAGGCTTTTTATTCTGGGTACCTCGGGCTCCCGGACATCCGGGAAACCGGCACACCCGAAAGTACAGCCCGCCTGAGGCGGGCAGCGCATCTACCAAATTTCTGTTGAAGGAATAAGAAAAGTTATTAAAACAAAAAAGCCTCAGCATTTCTGCTAAGGCTTTTATTTCTGGGTACCTCGGGCCGGAATCGAACCGGCACACCCGAAAGTACAGGATTTTGAATCCAGCGCGTCTACCAGTTCCGCCACCGAGGCATTTTATTTGCTGTCCGACTGACAGCCTCACTTACCGTGGTAAGCGGATGCAAAAATACAGCATTATTTCAATGCAACAAGAAAAACGCTGAAATTTCTCCCTATTTCAACAATTTTATAGTCGTTTTCATCTCTGAAGTGCTCAATTCCAGCCAGTAAAGACCGGATTTCAATTCCGTCAAATTTTCCAGGGAATAATATCCGCTCTCAAAATCCATGGCCGTTTTTACTTCTTCACGAACAATTCTTCCGGAAGCATCAATAAGTCTTACCGTCAAATCACCTTTGATTTGCTGTGTTTCGATCAAAATTGTAGAGGTAAACGGATTCGGGTAAACATCTGCATTGAAACTCAATTCGTTTACTCCTGTGAAGCTACATCCGTTCAATGTTCCGGGTAAATTAGCGTCCAACCACGTAAAACGACGAGAATACCAATCTTTCAAACGCTGCACTTCTTCAGCATAAGTTTGACTTGGGGTCTGCACTTCAGGTGTTCCTGTTGCAACTCCCAAATGTCCCCAAACCTGGTAATGCCACGCCTGGCTTTCTGCAACTTGTGCAGCCACATTGTCAATCGCGGCATTTACCTCTGCCTCGCTCCAGATCGTTCTTCTGAAATCCTCGTAGCGACAACGCACAAGATTCGCGAAATTGGTGTCCTGCAGCAAACGGATATACCATCCCGGAGCATCAACATCCTGGTCACAATCGTCGTACATAAACTCTGAACCGTCTTCCGAACCGCCCCACATGTCTTTTTGCGACCAGTCGAAATCCCAAACCGGGCCGGCTTTCAATTTCCGAACTGTACCATCTGTATTGTCTTTATCCTTCGAGAAAAAACGGCTCTTCTTGAATCCGTCTACATTTCGGGTGATCTCATTCACAAGGAAATAATCCACAAAACTTTGATCGCCTATGTATGCATTGTAACCCAAGATCGGGTCATCGAAATCGGAACCGTAAAGCGCATTTTCAAAATCGTCGATATAATCGTGAATGTAATTTAACTGCTGCGGCATCAGGTCTTGCATTTCCGGTTCAACATGCACCATATGAATGTCCAATCCCGGGAAACCAATAGGTGAATGTGAAAGCTGCCAGGAATTGGAATTATCCCAATAATCGATCTTTAAAATATAACCGCCCGAATTATCCGGGTAAGTGATCTCGGTTGGCTCCAATTTGTCAATATCCACTCTTCCACCATCTCGCTTGATCTTCTCACAGAAAAGGTAGATTCCCTGGTATTCACCGTTCATAACTACATCAACGAGTTGTGAGCGAACGGAGTAATGACCCAAACTATCAAACCACGAAAAAGGCAAAATGTTGCGCGCAAAAGACTTGTCGTTGTAGCAAGCCAGCAAAATCCAATCGTTATCTCTCGACATTCCGAAGAAAGAAGTATCAATTGCATTTCCGTTGACGTCCCAGGTTTCAAATCCATAAGGTTTTTGCGGTAAACTCGCCGAATAATTTCCCCTGTACTCAATCCCGATCTTTCCATCGTATTCATTTGCCGGATCAGATAAGTGGTTGCGGTTTCCTTGTCCGTTGTTGATGATACGCATATCTGCCGCTACTTTCGGATCATCCGCGATCACGTTCCCGTTCGTATTGATATCAACGATAGGCAGCCACGACTCCGTGAATGAAAAATAAGTTGCAGGGCTATTCCCGAAAGTGATGGAGAACGAATTCACTGTTCCCTCATCTGCTCCATAATTGTCATTGACGCGTAAATACCATGTTCCATTCGGATTCTGGCCATTATTGACCAAACCCATTTGTCCCGTTGGCTGAAATGTTCCGGTAAACGGCGCACTGTTTGCACCGAAAGTCAATGACCCGTTCTCATTCACACAGGTATTGGTGAAATTTTGCCCACCACCACCGACGTTGGAAAACAACATTCCGGCAGTTCCGTCGGGTGCAACGATCCAAACCGTTACGTCACCTACATAGGTATGCGTGATGTTCAAACAAACCGTTTCCAAACCGAAGTTGTTCGTATCTATAGTTGTCGGTAAACCACTGACAACAACTGGAATATCTATGGTTTGATTGTCATAAATTGGTCCGGTTCCACCGTTAAATGTTTGGGAAAAAGCGGCGGTAGAAAGCCCGCACAGCGCGAAGAGTAAGCCTTTTTTCATGGGAGAGTTACAGTAATTCGTTCAAACTGAACAATAACGAAAATACATAATATTCCCTTAACATGAATTTAATTTGAGCTACAAGTCGCGACAGGATATATGCATTATTCTCGCTAAAATTAGTTTCGGAAGCCATAATCCCGATTAGCTTACCAGAGATGCACAGATTTTTCATGGTGCCTACCGGACACCATTTTTAAAGCTCGACCGGTAGGCTAGCCCTTATCTGCGCATCTGCGGGAAAGAAAATGATTGCAATGGTTGCGGGCAATGTGAGTAATCGCGTAGCTTGACTTGGTATAATAAATCAAAGCCCAAAATTCGTAAACTTGCACTATGGCGAACAAAATCCTGATCAAAAACATTCATACGCTTTACCAGGCAGGTGAAGATTTCCCGAAATTCCTGAGCGGTTCGGAAATGGCTAAAGTGCCAACTATTGAGAACGCTTTTTTAGCGTTGGAAGATGGTGTAATTGTAGCTTATGGTTCTATGGAAGATTGGGAGGGAATCACGGATTGGCGCGGAGTTGAAGTGATTGATGCTGAAGGAGGTTCTGTTTTACCGGCGTTCTGCGATTCGCACACACATACGGTTTTTGCACGAACGCGTGAAGAGGAATTTGTGGACAGAATTAAAGGTTTGACGTACGAAGAAATTGCTGCAAAAGGCGGCGGAATCCTGAATTCAGCGCGTCGTTTAGGAGAATTGAGCGAAGAAGAGTTGTTCGAAGAAGCGATGAAACGCGTCAATAAAATGAAAGCGAACGGAACGGGAGCACTGGAGATCAAATCAGGCTATGGGCTTTCCGTTGAAGCCGAATTGAAAATCCTTCGTGTAATCAAACGATTGAAAACCGAAAGTGGAATTGCCATTAAAGCCACTTTCCTTGGCGCACATGCTTTTCCGAAAGAATACAAAGAAAACCACAGAGGTTATATTGATTTGATCATTAACGAAATGCTGCCTAAGATCGGGGCAGAACAATTGGCGGATTACATTGATGTTTTCTGCGAACGCAATTATTTCAATGTCGAAGAAATGAATGAAATTCTTGCAGCCGGAAAAAAATACGGTTTGATCCCCAAAGTACACGTGAACCAATTCTCAATCATGGGTGGCGTAAAAGCCGCGGTGGAAATGGGAGCCTTATCCGTAGATCATCTGGAAGAATCTGACGAACATGATATTTCTGCTCTGAAAGGAAGCAATTGTATGCCGGTTTTTCTTCCGGGATGCTCACATTTTATTTCCATTCCGTACGGAAATGCCAGAAAATTCATTGATGAAGGACTGCCGGTTGCGCTGGCTACAGATTACAATCCGGGAACAACACCGTGCGACAATATGCAAGTCATTTTCTCGCTGGCTTGTGTGAAAATGAAACTCACACCTGAAGAGGCATTGAATGCCATTACCATAAATGCGGCTTACGCCATGGGACTTTCAGAAACGCACGGAACCATTTCTCTTGGGAAACGAACGCCGGTAATTTTGACAAAACCGATGGAAAAACTGTCCTATATTCCATATGCTTTCGGGGAAAATCATGTGGCGCGGTTGATTTAAGCTGATTTTACAGATATGTCGCTTAGGCGAGCATGGCTCCTCCTCGTTCAGAAGTTTGTAACATTTGCCAAGTAAAAAATTATATTTGTTATAAGTTACTGCTTAATGAAGAATCTAACCCTATTGTTTTTCCTAAGTCCTTTTCTCCTATTCGCCCAGGGAAATTTATCAGGGAAAATCACGAACCTTTCCGGAGAACCTTTTGGGTACTGCAAACTGATTTTAGCGCGCGATTCGGTTGCGTTACAAACTTCAGAAACGGATTCGCTTGGAGCTTATTCGATACAGAACATCACTAACGGCAATTACCAGCTAACGATTAAAATTCCCTTCAAAAAAATAGACACTTTAATTACGGTGAACGGTTCAACCCTGTTTAATCTCGAAATTGAGGACGGCAACACATTGAGCGATGTACAAATCAACGGCAACAAGCCAACTGTGATCAAAAAGGTGGATCGAACTATTTTTGACCCCTCATCCATTCCTGCGTTGGTTGGCGGAAATGCTGCAGATGTTATTGAGTTTGCTCCCGGAGTTTTTATCAACGGTGACAACATTCAATTAGCGAACGGGAATTCCGCAGATGTGATGATAAATGACAAGCCCATCCCAATGACCGGAAGTTCTCTGATTGCGTTCATAAAAGCCATTCCAACAGAAGACATTCAATACATTGAAATCGTTCCGATTCCACCGGTTAAATACGCAGCAGGCTCGGTTGGAAGTTTCATCAATATTAAACTGGTTGCAGGTTCAAAGAGCAGGTATAGCAAAGGTGGAATTACCGCCGAGATCGGACAAAGGTTCTATTCACAGCAGGCGCTGGATGGAAATTATGCACTACGAAGAGGAAAACTCAGCTTGTATTCAACCCTAAGTTTAAACAACTCCAAATGGCATCCCGCAGGCACCAAAACCATTAATTACGACACACTGGATTGGAATGAACAGTATTCATCGGCGAACAGTTACCTGGGAATTCGGGGTTCTTTCGGATTGAATTATGATCTAAGCCCTACCACGCAAATTGGGGTTCTGGGCTTTTACACCCGGTATTTCCACAATAATCGGACATACAATGGCATTGTAAAAACAAACCATGATAATGCGGTAGTCGGTACAGTTGAAAATTACAGTGATAACATTGCAGACGATTCCAGAACGGCGATTAACGCAAATTTGACCAAACAGCTTGATACCCTGGGTAGAAAAATAGATTTTAACCTGGATTACACCAATTATGCTGCAAACAAAGACTACAATTACAGCACTTTCTTTCAAACTTTCGCTGATGATTCTATTGTTGAAGAATCGAATCAAATAGTAAACGGTGCGGATTTTATTTCGGGCGGTATTGATTACACTCACCCTTTGAAAACCATGAGTTTTAGCCTTGGAACACGCTACTCCTATACCCAAAACGATAACCACCTGTCCGTTTTTAAAATGGCCAACAATTCCTATCAGCAAGACCCTTCCAAAAGTAATCGGTTTATTTATCAGGAACACATTCAGGCTGTTTACGGAAGCTTAGACTGGAAGATTAAACGCTTTTCTTTTCAAACAGGAGTTCGCGTGGAAAACACTTCCTATTCGGCAGTATCGCCAACAACGAATGAAACCTTTTCAAACCAATACCTCCAGTTCGTTCCAAAAATATTCGTGATGTACGAAACCAAAAAAGGCAACGTATGGAATATGAATTATTCGCGGGATTTTGATCGCCCGTATTACAATGATTTGAATCCGTTTAAATACTATACCTCCCAATTCAGCTATACTACAGGGAACCCGGCCTTGCAACCCAATTACCGCCACTCCGTTTCAATTTCTACGGGAATCAAAGATTTTGAATTCTCCTTTTATGGTTCTTATCATTTGAACGGGTCGAACTCAATTACCATCTACGAAGATAGCACGCAAACGCAGCGTACTACTTACGCCAACTATTATACTGACAAATCAGCAGCACTGGTTATTTCATACTTTAAAACGATCAAGAAAAGGTTGAATGTTGATGCGATGCTCTACACAGGATATGGTGAAACATCGGTTAGCGGAACAGTTGAAAAGCAAGAGTTGAACTTATTAAATCTTTCAGCCAATCTTGGTTTACGGTACACCCTGGATAAAAAGCAAACATTCTTCCTCAGTATGGGCGGATTTTATATGACTCCATTCTACCAGCAAATCTCTAAAAACACTGAAGGAATTTACACCAGTTTCTCTCTCACAAAGAATTTATTAAATAACCGCATGAACCTGAAGCTATGGGTTTCAGATCCGTTCAGGTTAATGAATTCTTCTTCAATTACTGTAGTTAACGGAACCAGGGTAAGTACGAACTATTATTACGATATGCAATCCATTTACTTCTCCTTCACATACAAGTTTGGTAATAACAGGTTGGACGTGAACCAGCACAGCACAAATGCTACAGGCGAAGCAGGGCGAATAGGAAAATGATAATTGAGGAAATTGATAAACATCTTCAAGGCTTTAGAATTCTCCATTTTGGAATTTAGAATTACTGTTAAAACATTCCAATATTTATGCTGAATGACTGATTTTCCGTACGTTCGCAGAAGATTTCGACATGAAAACACAATACTGTATCATAGCCCTGGTTTTGCTTTGCTCAATTACTCGCGTATTTGGACAGAACGATACCACTAAATACCAGCTTTTGTGGGAAATCAAATCGAAAAACAACGCTCATGTCAGTTATCTTTTCGGGAGCATGCATTCCAACGATGCGCGAATGTTCAATTTTCCGGACACCTTGTACCATGGTTTTGTAAATGCGCAAACCGTTGTGGTAGAAACTGATGTAAGCGCACTTTTCGAAACTTATGACGTTCGGCTGGATCCTTACAAACTCGACATCATTGAAAAATTGAACCAAACTGATGGTACGCGAACGGCTTATGGCTCTGAAGACGGCCGACCTCAGTTTTTGGATGCTTATTTCCAGGAATGCGCCTACGCTGCCGGAAAAAGAGTGGTGATGCTCGAAACTTTCGAGGAACAGGTTGCAGCTTCTGAAAAAGTAAGCTCTTCGGCAACTGCCTTCAATTCCGGAGCCAATCGTTATTCCGAGAAAATGTTTGTAGATGCCTATTTGAATGGCGATATCATTTCACTGACCAAAATGCTGAAAGCACAGCTGTACGGTAATCCGGATGTTTACGACATCTTTATCAGCAAGCGCAATAAAGTAATGGCGAACGGGCTTGATTCGCTTATGAAAAAGTCGAATGTGTTCTGTGTGATCGGAAGCGGACATTTGTACGGATCTGACGGAGTTGTGCAATTGCTTCGCAACAAAGGATTTACAGTTCGCAGGGTTGATCCCGTACGTCACGAAACTTCTGTTGCCAAAACACAAATGCAGGCTTACAATTCTTATATCCATAAAAATCCCCATTATAACTTCGAAGTAAAACTTACAGGTAAACCTTTGGAATCGAAAGACAATGGATTTTACAAAGCGCTTTATGTTGAACTTGGTCAGGGAAACACCTATGAAGTGCATGTTTCTCCGGGTGAAAGTGACCTGGAAGGATGTAAAACAGAATTTATTGTCAACCAGCATTACCGTCCTGTTGAAATCACTTTGGAAGACGGAACTTACGCCATAGAGGGAATTGTGAAATCGAAGATTAAAGGTTACCAATGGAAACGTATTTTCGTGAAAAACGGTTTTACGTATGAGTTAATCTGCTACGGCGGAAACAAGTTCATGCATTCCAATCGCCCGCAAACCTATTTCGATCGTTTCCAGGTAGTTCCGAAATAGAACTCAGAAAACCTTCATTTTCTAATTGATTTTTGCGGAAAATCTTCTTTTTTTGCGACCATGATTCAACGCAAAGCACTTTCGGAGTTAAAGAACGGATTGAGTAAAAACAAGGTTGTTGTGGTTCGCGGGCCTCGACAAAGCGGGAAGTTCACACTCGTCAATGAGGTCTTTAATAGTGAACACCCGGATGTTCTATATGTCGATTGTGGCATAAAAACACAAAAAGCGCATTTCGCAAATCATGAGGAATTCAACAAGATCATGGGCGAAAAACTCGTTTTGGTGATCCGGAATTCACAGGCGCTTTCCAACCTAAACACTGTTATAGATTGGTGTTTCGACGCCGAAAAGCTAGAGAATGTGGTGTTGATCTGCTCCTATGAACCGGAAATGGATGAAGCATTTTGGGAAGTATTCAGAACAAGTGATGCCGAAATCATCGTCAATCCTGTTACTTATGAAGAATGTGCGGAACATTTCGGACTATCGAACGAAGATAAATTGCTCGAAGAACGTTTGGTGTTCGGTTATTATCCTGAAGTTATTGCTGCTGATGTTTCGGCAAAAGAGGAAACGTTACTTGCTGTGCTGGATAAGGCTATAATTCGTCATTTCAGCGCGGGCGAGCGGATCAACAAGAAGGAACAACTCATTAAATTATTGCGAAAACTAGCCTACCAGGTTGGTGAAGTGATCAGTTACAATGAACTCGGTAACGATTGCGATTTAGACAATGAAACGGTAGAACGCTACATCCTGCTCTTTGAAAAAGCCGGAATCCTGTTCAAACTTCCAAGCTATTTTACCACTCACAAATACGAACTGAAGAAAAGTTTCATGGTTTATTTCTGTGATAATGGAATCCGAAATGCCCTTATTCGTGCTTTTCAACCCATGGAATTCCGGAATGATGCCGAACAATTGTGGAAGAACTGGGCATTAAGCGAACGAAGAAAGCAGTTGAGTGCAGAAGTTTCAACTTATTTCTGGCTAACCCACACAAAACAACGCGTAGATTACCTGGAGATCTCAACCAACTCCGGAACTGCGTTTCAATTGCAACTTTCGAAGAAAGCAAAGCTGAAAATCCCAAAGAGTTTCACGGAAACCTATCCCGAAATGAAAGTGACTGCTGTTAATCGCGGAACGTTTTTCAATTTCCTTAGAAAGCGCTGACTTCGACTCCGCTCAGTCACCACTCTAAATTAATACAACAGGCTTTAATGCTCTTTGAGTTGAGTAAACAGTTGCAATAAACGATTATCAACAGAATCGAATTGGTGACTGAGCGAAGTCGAAGTCCCAATATCGATTTAGCAATTTTTTTCGCATTTTTTAATACGATAATTGCCGGAACCTGTGTATTTTCACATGAATTGATTATCACATGAAAACCAAGGAGGAAATAGTCAACAACTGGCTGCCACGCTATACAGGACAAGCTTTAGAGAATTTCGGGGAATACATTTTACTTTGTAATTTCCATAATTACGTGGAGAAATTTGCAGAAACCTACGAAGTGGAAGTGATAGGTAAAAACAAACCTATGCAGTGTGCAACTGCTAACGGAATCACCATTATCAATTTCGGAATGGGTTCAGCTTCTGCGGCAACCTGTATGGACCTTCTTTCTGCAATTAAACCGAAAGCTGTTCTTTTCCTTGGAAAATGTGGCGGACTGAAAAAGAAAAGCGAGGTTGGTGACCTGATCCTTCCTATCGCTGCTATCCGTGGTGAAGGAACAAGTAATGATTATTTCCCGGCCGAAGTTCCTGCTTTACCTGCTTTCGCGCTTCAAAAAGCAATTTCAACAACCATTCGTGATGCCGGTTTTGACTATTGGACAGGAACATGTTATACCACCAACCGCAGGGTTTGGGAACACGACGAAGATTTCAAAACTTACCTGAGCAGAATCCGCGCTATGGCAATTGATATGGAAACAGCGACGATTTTCACCGTAGGATTCGCGAATAAAATTCCAACCGGAGCCTTGCTTTTAGTGAGCGATCAGCCTATGACACCCGATGGTGTAAAAACAAGCGAAAGCGATTCGAAAGTGACTACCAGTTTTGTGGATTCTCATTTAACCATAGGAATTGACTCACTTCATCAATTGATCAATAACGGAAATACGGTTCGGCATTTGAGATTCTAGACCACGGGAAAAAAGTGCGTCTCTCCCAATTCTTCGCATTTTATTATCTTGTTGTCTTCTAAACAGGTCAAATGCGTATTTTTCTCGTCTTCCTTCTCTTGATTTTCTCAACAGGATATTCTCAAACTTCACTGAAGAACACTGACTTCAAGAAGAAGCCTATCGATTCCAAATTGAGGTATGTAGATCCTTTGATCGGGACATCGAAAATGGGACACACCTTTCCCGGAGCAACAGTTCCATTCGGGATGGTGCAATTGAGCCCGGATACGGATACCATTCCTTACGCTGTTGATGGAAAATACAACCCGGATGTTTACAAGTATTGCGCAGGTTACCAATACGAAGATCCTACGATTGTCGGGTTTAGTCATACGCACTTCAGCGGTACAGGGCATTCGGATCTGGGCGACATACTTATCGCTCCAACTTCCGGTAAAATTCAGCTCAATCCGGGAACTGCGCCTCATCCTGAAACAGGGTTCCGTTCCAAATATTCGCATTCAACGGAAATGGCTTCCCCGAATTATTATAGAGTAACCCTGGAAGACCACAACATCATGGCTGAACTGACAACTACAACGCGTGTCGGGATCCACAAATACACTTACTCAGAACAGGATTCAGCTAATATTATCCTCGATCTCGTTTCCGGAATTTACAATTATGACGGGAAGAACGTAAACACGTACGTTCGTATTGTGGACAGTGTAACCATCATTGGTTATCGTCAAACAAACGGTTGGGCACGAAACAGAACGGTTTATTTCGCAATCAAATTTTCTGAACCGATCAGGAATTACGGTTACAATGATTTCCAGAACAATAAGGTTTATCGTGGATTCTGGCGAAAATTCAACCTGAAGGAAAACTTCCCGGAAATGTCGGCCAGCCAGTTGCGTGCTTATTTTCAATTTGATCTTCCTGAAAATAATGAACTGATGATGAAAGTTGCCCTTTCCAGCGTAAGCATGGAAGGCGCTTTGAACAATATGGACTATGAAGCGTCAGGATGGAATTTCGATAAATATCTAAGAGACGGACGAGCACAGTGGGATCGTGAATTGCTTAAGTACAAGATCCAAAGTTCAAATGAAGATATTCTGAAAACGTTCTACACCGCAGTTTATCATACCTGCCTTGGTCCAACGGTTTACCAGGATATAAGTGGAAAATACCGCGGACTGGACCTGGAAATTCATGAAAGTTTTGACGGTTCCACGAATTATACCACCTTTTCACTTTGGGATACTTATCGAGCACTGCACCCGCTTTTCAACCTTACGCAACATGACCGGAACCGTGATATGATCATTTCCATGCTGAATCACCAGGAACAAAGTGCAGAACACATGTTGCCGATCTGGTCACACCATGCCAACGAGAATTGGTGCATGATCGGTTATCACGCCGTTTCGGTTATTGCAGATGCTTATGCAAAAGGAATCGACGGTATTGACTACAAAAAAGCCTTGAATGCGTGTGTTACAACTGCGCGAACCCGCTATTTTGAAGGTTTGGGAGATTATATGAATCTTGGTTATGTTCCGGAAGACAAAAGCGGATCTTCCGTTTCAAAAACGCTGGAATATGCTTATGACGATTGGTGTATTGCACAACTTGCTTTGAAACTAGGTGAAACGGCAATCTATAAGGAATTTTCAGAACGAGCACTTTCTTATAAGAACGTTTATGATAAGTCAACGGGATTCATGCGTGCCAAAACCTCCAAAGGTGAATTCATTAAGGAATTTGACCCGCTTAGCACACACCAGGCGGGTTATATAGAAGGAAATGCATGGAATTACAGCTTGTATGTCCCGCACCACATTGATTCATTGGTAAAATTGATGGGTGGCCAGAAAAAATTCGCGCAGCACTTGGATTCCTTATTCACCATGCAACTCGCTGATAAATACTTCGAACATACGGAAGACATTACACGCGAAGGAATTATGGGATCGTATGTTCACGGAAACGAACCGTCGCATCACGTGATTTACATGTTTAACAAAGTTGGTCGACCGGATCTGACACAGAAATACATCCGTCAGGTACTGAACACCAAGTACCTCGCAAAAAACGACGGCTTGAGCGGTAATGATGATTGCGGACAGATGAGCGCATGGTACATTTTCAGCGCACTCGGTTTTTATCCTGTTTGTCCCGGGTCAGATACCTATTCAATTGGAAGCCCATTGATAGAAAATGCAACCATTCAACTTGCCTCAGGCGCCAACTTACTAATCAACGTAAAAAACCAGGGCGAGAAGAACTGTTATGTAAAATCGGTGACATTTAACGGCAAGAAAATCAAGAATTGGGAGATCAGTCATTCCGAGATAATTAAAGGGGGCATTCTTGAATTCGTAATGAGTTCTAAACCGATCAGATAAACACTTCTGGCATTGTTCTGTTAAAGAAAAAACGTAACTTGTGCGCAAACTATGTTACTTATGAAACAGAAATTACGCTTTGCCGCTGTCTTCTGTCTGTCAACGGTTTTTGCCTCCGGCTCATTTGCGCAGGAAGTGAAAAAACCAAAAGGACCCTGGAGACGCATTGATGAATCGTCGTTTACCGTGACCGGTACACGATACATTAAACCAACTGAGTACCTGACATTTTCTCTTGATGTCGAAACACTCCGAACAACTCTTTCAGATGCCAAGCGCATTACAGATCCGGCTTATGTTCCGGTTTACATTGACCTTCCTAAACCGGACGGTTCCGTAGGGACTTATAAGGTTTATGAAAATGAAACGATGGCATCTGAAAGAGTTGTTCGGAG
>Ga0307408_100000588_pt1 | contig 31247 bp, 28 predicted proteins | sample 322Cmetagenome_FD_202116 | JGI IMG/M metagenome (GOLD analysis project Ga0307408, IMG submission 202116) | Maize rhizosphere microbial communities from greenhouse at UC Davis, California, United States - 322HYB-C-3 | ecosystem: Host-associated > Plants > Roots > Rhizosphere > Soil | place...
ACGTTCTGGCTGACGCTGGGTGGCTGCGGCAGTGCCGTGCTGGCGGCGGGTTTTCCCAACGTCGGCATCGGCCTGCTGGGGGTCTCGCTGGCCTTCGGCCTGACGGTCCTGACCGGCGCCTATGCGCTGGGTCCGATTTCGGGCGGCCATTTCAACCCCGCCGTCTCGATCGGCCTGGTGGTCGGTAAACGTTTTTCCGCCGCTGAACTGCCTGGCTACATCATTTCCCAGGTGCTGGGCGCGATTGCCGCCGCCGCGGTGCTGTTCCTGATCGTGTCCGGCAAAGCCGGCTTCACCGGCGTGGGCGGTTTCGCGTCGAACGGCTACGGCGCCAATTCGCCTGGCGGCTTCAGCATGGTGTCGGTACTGGTGTGCGAAGTCGTGATGACGGCCATCTTCCTGATCGTGATCCTCGGCGCCACCGCCAAACGCGCCGCCGGCGGCTTTGGCGGCCTGGCGATCGGCCTGTGCCTGACCCTGATCCACCTGGTGTCGATCCCGGTCTCGAACACCTCCGTCAATCCCGCCCGCAGCACCGGTCCCGCCCTGTTTGCGCAAACCGGCGCGCTGGGTGAACTGTGGCTGTTCTGGGTAGCGCCGATTGTTGGCGCGATCCTGGGCGCGGTGATTTACAACACGCTGCTCGATAACGACTGATCCGCAGCGGGCGGACCGCCAGGTCCGCCCGCTCCCCCAGTCGCGCACGGGCAGTGACTGAAAATCCGCTACTGATGCGAAAATGCGTCAGGACGCAAGCGTGGCCTGTAGTACAATTATCCCAAGTCAAGATTTTCCTGAGGGAAAAAGTACCTTGCTCAGCATGCACACAAACAACGCCTCGCTCGCCGCGCTCAACGCGGCCGGCCGCTCGCACCGCTCGCTGAGCGTGTCGAATGAGCGACTCGCGACGGGTTACCGGATCAATTCAGGCCAGGACGATGCCGCCGGCCTGCAAATCGCCACGCGCCTGCATGCCCAGAATACGGGCATGAAAACAGCGATGCGCAACACCCAGAACAGCATTTCCAAGCTGCAGACCATGGATTCCTTGCTGGAAAGCTTGAACCGTTCGATGTTCCGCATGCAGGAACTGGCCACGCAAGCGGCCGATGGCAGCTATACCGATGCCGACCGCGCCGCCATGCAACTCGAATACGATGAACTGGGCCTGCAAAACGAACGCCTGGTGAAGGAGGACTTGCTGTACGGCAACAATGGCCTGTTGGCCGGCAAGGCCGCCAATGACTTCATCACCCGCTTCCAGTTTGGCGCCACCGCCGAGGAAAGCACGGAATACGAGTTTGAAACGCTGTATAACAATGCGCTGGACGCGACCCGCAATACGTCCGGCGTCAATGTGCCCTACCAGGTGGTTTTGCCGGGCAATATCATTGAAACCCGCGTCACCGATACCGGCGCCGAATTGCTCAGCGCAGGCGGCGCGAATGCCGTGATTGGCCGCATCAACACGGCGATCAACCTGGTCGCGAAATCCCGCTCGGAAGTGGGAGCGCTGATCAACCGTCTCGACCACACCTTTAATAACCTGCAAACCGCAATGGAAAACGGCCTGGTGTCGGAAAGCCGCTATATGGATGCGGATTTCGCCGATGAAACCGCGAATGCGACGGTGCAATTGATGCTGCTGCAATCGAGTACCGCGATGATGCGCAAGAGTAATGTGACACCGGCGCTGGTGATTTCACTGCTCCAATAAAAAACCGGGTTACGACCCGGTTTTTCACATCCTGCTTACATCTGCTTATTTCTTGTCGGTTGGCGGCACCACCGGCGCCATGAACGGGAAGGCGCCGAACAGCGACTTGCTCTGGTTTTGCATTTGCTCCTGCATTTGCACGAACAGGGTTTTGCTCTGGTCGATGTAATTGTTCATCATGCCCTGCATGATCGGTCCCTGCACATTCATAAACTGGGACCACATTTCGGGGCTGAATGGTTTGCCATCGAGCGTGGCGCTGGTGAATTTGCGCTGGATGTCCGTGAACGCCTCGACATTCTTTTCCAGGTACGAGCCCATCATCCCCTGCATGGCGTGGCCATAATAACGGATGATTTGCGCCAGCACGCCGGTGGAAAACATTGGCACGCCGCTGGCTTCTTCTTCCAGGATGATTTGCAGCAGGATGCTGCGGGTCAGGTCCTCGTTGGATTTGGCGTCGACCACCGTGAATTCTTCATTGTCGAGCACCAGCTGTTTTACATCGGTCAGCGTGATGTAGGAACTGGTTTGCGTGTCGTATAAACGGCGATTCGGGTATTTCTTGATCAAGCGTTCCGCGTTTTTTTTAGCACTACTCATCACAAGTTCCATTTTTTGCGCCGCAGCGCGCGCACGGTTATTTTCAAAAAAAAAGCGGACCAAGGTCCGCTTTCTTACGTTTGCCTCTTGCGCCTATTATAGAGTGAAAAAAAGCGCGGTGGGCACTGGTTTTCGCGAAGCAACACGCGAGCAACCGCATTGCAACAGCCGGGTTGGGAAAATCAGTCGGCCCGCGCTTTCACATAACGGCCCGGGGCCGCCTCGATCGGCAGGTATTTCTTACTGCCGTGCATTTTCGGCGCCGGCACATCCTTGCCGCCGTGCTCCGCCAGGAACGCGGCCCATTGCGGCCACCAGCTGCCTTTGTGCTCGGTCGCGCCGTCGAACCAGGCTTGCGCGTCCGGGCGCTGCGCGCCCTTCTTCGGCACCGCGTCGTTGGTCCAGTAGCTGCGCTTGTTTTTCGAGGCCGGATTGATGACCCCCGCGATATGGCCGGACGCGCCCAGGATGAAGCGGTTGTTTTTCGGCTTTTTCGGATTCAGGATGTCATTCGATCCATACGCGGCCATCCACGGCACGATATGGTCTTCACGCGAAGCGTAAATAAAGGCCGGCGCATCGATCGCGGACAGGTCGACTTTCTCGCCCGCCACCGTCAATTTACCCGGTTGCTTCAAATTGTTTTCCAGGTAGGTATTGCGCAGGTACCAGCAAAACATCGGGCCCGGCAAATTGGTGCTGTCCGAATTCCAGTACAGCAGGTCGAATGGCGGCGGCTCATTGCCCTTCAGGTAATTCGACTGCACGTAATTCCATACCAGGTCATTCGGACGCAGGCTGGAGAACGTGGTCGCCAGGTCGCGGCCCGGCATCAGGCCGCCGGCTTTCAGGGTTTGTTCCCGCAACGCCACCTGGGTTTCATCGACAAACACGCTCAGCACGCCGGTATCGCTGAAGTCCAGGAAGGTGGTCAGCAAGGTCACGCTGGAGGCCGGATGTTCGCCGCGGGCCGCCATCACCGCCAGCGACGTGCTCAGCAACGTGCCGCCGACGCAGAAGCCCAGCATGTTCAATTTGTCCTGGCCCGTGATTTCCTGCACCAGGTGCGTGGCATTGATGACGCCGCGCTCGACATAATCGTCCCACGTGGTTTTCGCCATCGACTGGTCCGGGTTGCGCCAGGATACCAGGAACACGGTATTGCCCTGCTCCACCGCATAGCGCACCACCGAATTTTCCGGCTGCAGGTCGAGGATATAAAACTTGTTGATGCAGGGCGGCACCAGCAGCAACGGACGCTCGCGCACGGTTTCCGTGGTCGGCGTGTACTGGATCAGCTGGAACAAGTCATTTTCATAGACCACCTGGCCCGGCGTATTGGCCAGGTTCTTGCCCACTTCAAAGGCCGATTCGTCGGACAGCGAAATGTGGCCCTTGTTCATGTCGGCCAGCATGTTGGCCAGGCCCTTGGTCAGGCTTTCGCCCTTGGTTTCCACCAGCTTTTGCTGGGCTTCCGGATTGGTGGCGAGGAAATTGGCCGGCGACATGGCATCGACAACCTGCTGGACAGCAAATCGGATGCGCTGTTGTTGCTGCGGCGCGGCATCGATGGATTCCGCCATCGCGGTGAGGAATTTGGCATTCAGCAGGTATGATGCCGCATTGAATGCCGTTACCGGATTACTTTGCCAGGCTGCCGACGAGAAACGGCGGTCGGATACTTCCGGTGATTTGCCGCCGATAAAGTCCTTCCACAGCGTGGAAAACTGGGCGATGTAGTCGTTTTTCAGTTGCTCGATCACGTCAGGCTTGATGGCGGCGCCCGCATCGCGCAGGACAGCCGTCACCGGGTGCGATTGCACTTCGGGCACCATGTTGAACCAGGATTGCCACTGATTGGGGTCGCTGAACTGCGACATCCAGGCGTTGGCAAAGGCTTGAGGATCAGGCAATTTCATGTTTAAGTCCAATCTGATAAGTTTTAACCGGGACTGCTTATGCTGCTGATTGCTGTTGCTTGGATCTACGTGGTCGCGCTGATGGCGCTGACCGAACCGACTGTCGTTGCGGGCATTATGACGTTTTTAATGTACTGCGTCTTGCCATTAGGAATACTTATTTATATAACGGGCGGCGGGAGAAGACGGCGCCGCAAGGCTGCCATGATACAGGAAAATGTTGCGTCGCAACATAGTCCGGAACAGGGAAAATCGCCGGACTGAGCCGGCGACTGGCAAGGATTAACACCCAGGTTTGATCCAGATCAAACTGGCCTGCCGCCCCGTGACGCCATCACGGCGGTACGAGTAGAAGCGCCCGGAATTTGACACGGTGCAATACTCACCGCCGGCAATCTTTGTCACGCCGGCAGCGTTCAGCAGGCAGCGCGCCAGTTGATAGATGTCGGCCAGGTATTTACCGGGCCGTCCGTCGATGGCGCGGAACGCCCCGCGCAGCGTGGCCTCCATCGCGGGATGCGCGGCGCGCGCCACAAACGCCTGCAGCACTTCCTCGCCCACTTCGAATTTCGCCGGGCCGATCGCCACGCCCAGCCACGCCATCACTTCGCCGGCGCCATCACCGCGCATGGCTTGCACGGTCTGTTCCAGCACCCCGCCCGCCAGCCCGCGCCAGCCCGCGTGGGCGGCGCCGACCACGGTGCCGGCCGTGTCACAAAACAGCACCGGCAGGCAATCGGCCGTCATCACCGTGCACACGGCGCCGGGACGGCGCGCCACGGCGGCGTCCGCTTCCGGCACGTCGCCGGGACGGACCCGGTCGACCCTGGCCACCGTGGTGCCGTGCACCTGGCGCATCCAGACCGGCTCTTCCGGCAGGATCGCCGTCAGCGCGCCGCGGTTGGCCGCCACGTGGTGCGGCGCATCGCCAACATGGGTGCCCAGGTTGAGGCCGCCGCCGCCCTGGCCGTCGTCATACGACGCGGGACTGGCGCCGCCGCGGCGCATCGTCATCAATGCGCCGACATTGGCGGGCAAGCCCGGCCAGTCGGCCGGCGCCCAGCCGGGGGCGCTCAGGCCGTCACATGCGGATGATTTCAACATCGTGCTCGTCGTCATCATCGTCATCGTCGTCCACGCCGAAGTCATAGTCATACGCGACTTCCTCGTCTTCGGCGCCCACATCGGAGAGGCCCGGGTTTTCGATGCCGCACGATTCCAGCAATGCGGCGAAATCGTCCGACAGCGGCACGCGCCATTCGACCGCTTCGCCGGTGGCCGGGTGGATCAGGCCCAGGCGGCGCGCCTGCAGCGCCTGGCGCGGGAAGAAGTGCGTCAGGTGCGCCTTGCCATAGACCTGGTCGCCGATCAGCGGGAAGCCCACGTGCGCCATGTGCACGCGGATCTGGTGGGTGCGGCCGGTTTCAAGGCGGCACTGCACCAGGCTGACCGGGCGGTCTTCCAGCTTGCCCGATTCAATCCGTTCATAACGCGTGATGGCGGGCTTGGAACCCATCGCGTTCGACACCGCCATTTTCACGCGGTCGCGCGGGTGGCGGCCCATCGACAGGTTGATGGTGCAGGTGGTTTGTGGCGTGCCCCACACCAGGCACCAGTATTCGCGCTTGACAGTGCGCGCCTGCAACTGGCGCACCAGTTCGGTTTGCGCCGCCAGCGTCTTGCCGACCACCATCAGGCCGGAAGTGTCCTTGTCCAGCCGGTGCACGATGCCGGCGCGCGGCACGCCGCGCAATTGCGGGCAGTGCTCCAGCAAGCCGTTCAGCAAGGTGCCGGACCAGTTGCCGGAGCCAGGGTGCACCACCAGGCCGGCCGGCTTGTTTACGACGATCAAATGGTCGTCTTCGAACACGATATCGAGCGCCATGGCTTCCGCCTTGAAGGCTTCAGATTCCTGGTCGGGTTGCGGCAGGATCACGACTTTTTCATCGCCATACACGGTGGCGCGGGTCTTGGTTTTCTTGCCGTCCACCGTGACAAAGCCCTCTTCGATCCACATTTGCAGGCGGCCGCGCGAAAATTGCGGCACCAGTTTCGAGATCACTTTGTCGAGGCGTTCGCCGCAGACATCCGGCGCCAGCTGCAGTTCGATGGGCGCCAGCGGATCACCGGCTTCCTCATCGGCCAGGAAGTCATCGGTGTCGGTGTCAAATTCGTTATTGTTTAAAGTCACAGCATTCCCATCGGCTATAATCAGCCAGTTGTATCAAATTTGGTTAAACGTTCTTGCGAAACAACATGCAAAAAAAATTATCGGTAATTGCAGCAACGGTAGTACTGCTTGGCTTATCCGCGTGTAGTTTGCTGCCGGAAAAGGCAGATGAGACCAAAGGCTGGTCCGCGACGAAATTATACTCGGAGGCCATGGAGGAATTGAACGGTGGCCATTACGAGCGCGCCGTACAATTGTTCGAAAGGCTGGAATCGAGCTACCCGTTCGGTACCTACGCCCAGCAGGCGCAAATGAATATCGCCTACGCGCAGTATAAAGCACAAGACCAGGCTCAGGCACTGGCCGCTGTCGAACGTTTCATCAAGCTGCACCCGAACCACGCCAACGTCGACTATATGTATTACCTGCGGGGCCTGATCAATTTTAACGACCAGATCAGCTTCCTGAACTTTATTTACGAGCAGGACCCGACCGAGCGCGACCCGAAAGCCACGCGCGAAGCGTTTGCCGCGTTCAAGGCGCTGGTGGAAAAATACCCGAACAGCCAGTACACGCCGGACGCGCTGGACCGCATGAAGTACCTGATCAATGCGATGGCGTCGTACGAAGTGCACGTGGCGCGTTATTACTACCGCCGCGGCGCCTACCTGGCCGCCATCAACCGCGCCCAGGGCGTGCTGGCTGATTACCGCGATTCGCCATCGATCGAAGAAGCGCTGTTCATCATGATCCGCGGCTACGACAAGATGGGGAACAAGCAGTTGTATGACGACGCCATGCGGGTCTTCAAGCAGAACTATCCCGACAGCAAGTTCCTGAAAGGCGATGTGGTCAAGGACAAGGCGTGGTGGAGATTCTGGAGTTAATCCCAGGCCGCCAACGTCGATAACATGTTGGCGGCATTCCGCAGGTCGGCTTCAAGGGGGGGCGCCCAGCCAAGCCGACAAGCGCACCACTCAAGCGTCCGCCAGCCGCCGGCGGAACACCCACTTCCGCTCATCCGACGCATCCGGCACGAACGCATAGCCGTCCGTATCGAACGCTTTGAGTTTCTGAGGATCATTGATGTGGTTGACGGCGGCATAGCGCGCCAGCAACCCCCGCGCGCGTTTCGCATAAAACGAAATGATCTTGTATTTGCCGTTTTTCCAGTCCTCAAACACCGGCGTGATCACCGGCACTTTCAGTTTCGCCTTGCGCACCGACTTGAAATATTCCTCCGACGCCAGGTTGACCAGCACCCCGGCGCCCTGCTCCTCGGCGCTGCGGTTCAGCGCGTCGGTGATGGTGTCGCCCCAGAACGCGTATAAATCCTTGCCGCGCGGATTGGACAGGCGGGTGCCCATTTCCAGGCGGTGCGGGTGGATCACGTCCAGCGGGCGCAGCATGCCGTACAGGCCGGACAGGATGCGCACGCGCGACTGGGTGTAATCGAGCTGCTTCGGCGTCAGGGTGCGGGCGGCCAGGCCGTCATACACGTCGCCATCGAAGGTCATGACGGCGGGACGGGCTTCCGACGTGTCGGTGCTCCACGACGCATAGCGCGCCACGTTCAGCGCCGACAAGGCATCGGAAATATCCATCAGTTCGCCGATCTCGGCCGGCGCGAATTCGCGCAGGCGGTCGATCAATTGCGCAGAGTGGTCGAGGAACTGGGGTTCGGTGCGCAGGCGGGTGGTCGGAGGGGTGTCCAGGTCCAGGCTCTTTGCGGGCGACAGTACTATCAGCATACAATCCAAATACTTACTTAAAGACAAGCGACATGATAACCGATACACCGCAGCCCCCCAAACGCCTGGTACTCGATACCAATGTCTGCCTCGATTTATTCGTGTTCAAGGATCCGCGCCGGGCGGAACTGCTGGCCGCGCTGGAGTCCGGCGCGGTGGAAGCGATCACCCGCGCCGACTGCCGCGACGAATACCTGGTGGTGCTGCATTACCCCCATTTGCCGCTGACCGACGACACCCGTCCCGCGTGCGCGGCGCGTTTCGACGCCCTGATCAAAGTCGTGGCGCCGCCGGCCTGTGGCACCCGCCTGCCGGTGTGCAGCGACCGCGACGACCAGAAATTCCTGGAACTGGCGCGCGATGCCGGCGCCCATACCCTGATCACCAAAGACAAGGCCCTGCTGAAGCTCGGGCGCAAGCTGGCCAAGGCCGGCATGTTCCACGTGATCCAGCCGGACGCCTGGCGCCTCGACGCCGCAGCCGTGGAAAAATAGGCAAAACAGCAACACCGGCCTGCCGGGCGGCGGATCGGTGCGCTAAAATAAGCTTCACGCATCTTCCACCATCGCCCCATGAACAGCCCTCAATCTCCGCAACTTGCCACCCCGATTGCCACCCCGATTGCCGCCGGCACCCCTGCCCTGACCAGCCGCCTGCCGGCCGTCGGCACCACGGTGTTTACCCGCATGTCGGCTCTGGCGCAGGAACATGGCGCGGTCAACCTGGGCCAGGGCTACCCGGACTTCGCGTGCGACCCGCAACTGACCGACATGGTGGCGGACGCCATGCGCGCCGGTTTTAACCAATACCCGATGATGAGCGGCGCCCCGGTGCTGCGCCACGCCATCGCCGGCAAGGTCGCGGCCATCTATGGCTGCCAGTACCACCCCGACACCGAAATCACCGTCACCTGCGGCGCCACCCAGGCCCTGACCACGGCCATCCTGTGCGCGGTCCACCCGGGCGATGAAGTCATCGTGATCGAACCGGCGTACGATTCGTACCAGCCCGCCATCGAACTGGCCGGCGGCGTGCCGGTCACGGTGTCGATGACACTCGGCGAACAGGGCTATGCCGTGCCATGGGACCAGGTGCAGGCGGCCGTGACGGCGAAAACCCGCATGATCCTGATTAACACGCCGCACAATCCCACCGGCGCCGTGCTGCGCGCGGCGGACATGCGGGCGCTGGCCGATATCGTGCGCGGCACCAACGTGCTGGTGTTGTCGGACGAAGTGTATGAACACATGGTGTACGACGGCGCGCGCCATGAGTCCGTGAGCCGCCACCCGGAACTGGCGGCCCGTGCCTTCGTGGTGTCCAGCTTCGGCAAGACCTACCACGTGACGGGGTGGAAAGTCGGCTATGTGGCGGCGCCCGCGGCGCTGATGGCGGAATTCCGCAAGGTCCACCAGTACAACGTGTTCACCGTGAATACACCGATGCAGCACGGGATTGCATCATATATGGCCGAGCCAAAGCCGTACCTGGAGCTGCCGGCGTTTTACCAGCGCAAGCGTGACCTTTTCCGCAACGGTTTACAGGGCAGCCGCTTCACCTTATTGCCGGCGGACGGGACTTATTTCCAGTGCGTGCGTTATGATGGGATATCGGACATGCGCGAAGCACAATTCGCCGAATGGCTGACTACCGAGATCAAAGTGGCCGCTATCCCCGTGTCCGCGTTTTACCGGCAAGGCAAGGAATCCGGCATCGTCCGGTTCTGCTTTGCCAAGAAAGATGACACGCTGGCGCTCGCACTGGAACGCCTGGCGCGCATATAAAAAGCGCCCGTGAACAGCGAGGCGCCAGGTAGGTGGGGATGATCATGAATCAGTATGTCAGTAGCCTGAAAGACCTTGTCATGGGCGATGCCCCTGCGCCGCACACCGCGTCGCCTTCCGTGCTGCATGAATTGAATGCGGCGAACCGCCGGCTGGAAAAACTGCTGGTGGACTTGCGCAGCGAGCACAACGCGGAAAGCGAATTGCGCGCCATCGCGCGCGACGTGATCCGCGCCGTCGAACTCAATCCCGATATCGCGCTGGCCTGCATCTTCCTGAACCAGATCAACGGCACCTATGCGGTGCGCCACTGCATCGAGACCGCGATCGTCGCCATCGTGGTGGCGCAAGGCTTGCGCAAGACCGAAGGCGAGATGCTGACCATCACCGCCGCGTCGCTGACGATGAATGTCGGCATGCTGCGCTACCAGAACACGTTCCATAAAACGTCGGCGCTGACCAGCGAAGAAATGTCGATCGTGCGCCGCCACCCGCTGGAAAGCGTGGATTTGCTGCGCGACGCGGGCGTCAGCGATGAAGACTGGATCGCCTGCGTGCTGCAGCACCACGAAAACGACGACGGCAGCGGCTATCCGGTCGGTTGCTCCGGCGTGGAAATCCAGCAAAACGCCCGCCTGATCAGCCTGGCCGACCGCTATTGCGCCCAGGTCTCGGCCCGCAATTACCGCTGTTCCGTGTTGCCGGACAAGGCCCTGGCCAGCATGGTGGAGGATGAAACCCGGTTTGGCGACAAGGCGCTGTGCACGCAATTCGCCGCCCGCCTTGGCAAGTTCCCGCCCGGTACGCTGGTGCGCTTGCAAAATAAGGAAATCGGCGTGGTCACGCTGCGTAATGGCGATGGCGATGGCCAAGTGCAGGTGCAATGCCTGCGCGACGCGGCCGGCAAGCCACTGCGCGACGCGGCCGGCATCATCCCGGTGCTGCGCAAATCCGACGAGCCGGAATGCGCGATCAGTGAAGCGCTCAGCGAAGACCAGGCCGACGTGCGGTTTTCAATGAAGCAGATCTGGGGCGAGCAGGCCAGCTTGTAACAACCGGGCCACCTCATCACATGGGCTTGGGGCGGTGTCCCCGCCACCATGCCCGCCACTATCGCGGCATCTGCGCCAGCTTCCGCTCCACGAACGACGCCAGTTCCGGCGACAAGCTGCCGCTGGCCTTGGCGCGGTGGTAGGCATCAACCGCCTCCGCATGGCGCTTGTCGGCCTGCAGCGAAATCCCCATCCCCATCCACCACACGCCGTTTTGCGGCATCAGCCGCAGCGCGGCCTGGTATTGTTCCACCGCTTCCTTGTGGCGCTGGCCCTTTTGCAGGGCGCCGGCCAGGAAGGCCAGGTACTCCGGGTTATTGCCCGCGTAAGGCAAGGTGCGCGTCAGGGTTTCCACCGCCGGCCCGCCCCGCTCGATTTGCAGGCGCGCCAGCAGCATGGCCATTTGCTGCTGTTTCGGGTCCAGTCCCAGGCCCAGCTGCAGGTGGCGCATCGCTTCCTCATGGCGGCGCGCCTCCAGCAGCAAGCCGACCAGCGCCTGGCGCGCCGCGTCGTGGCGCGGATAGGCGAACACCGCCTGCTCCAGGTTGGCCATCGCTTCCTGCACCCGCCCGTCCTGCAATGCCGCCAGCGCGCGCTTGTAGGCGTTTTCGCCCTGCTGCTGCGATGTCACCGTGACGCCGGACACTTCCGCTTCGCGCGCCGCCGCGGCTTTCGCGGCCGGGCGTGCCGGGGCCTGCGCAGCGCCCGCGGATTTGGCCGGAGCGCCCGCCTGGGCCGCCGCCAGCGCCTTGGCATCGGCCCGCGCTTGCCGGGCCTGGCGTTTGGCTTCCGCCAGTTGCCGGGCCAGGTCGGCCTGCTGCCCGGGCGTTGGTGCCGGATCCTGTTCCAGCGCCGCTTCCTGCCGGCGGCGCGCTTCGATACGCGCGGCCCGGGCGGCGCGGCTCTCGCGCTGCGCGGCCTTCACGGCATCGGAAACCACCTCCGGCGATGCGGGGTTTGGCGCGACCGACGACGAATCCGCCGCCCCCGCAACCGGAGGCTGGGTCACCGCCATGGCCGGCGCCGTCCCCGATGCGGCCCGCGGTCCCTCGGCCGTGGTGCCATTGACCACCGGCGCGGCCGGCGCCACCACCGCACCGGTGGGTTCCAGCACCTTGGGCGGCTTGAACGCCGGCTTGCGCATCTCGGTCCAGCCATACCAGACGGCCAGCGCCAGCGCGACCAGCGCCACACTGGTCCGCAGCGCCAGCATGGCCGGCGTCCGCGCGGCGGACTGTCCCACCGAACGCACCGACTCGCCGCCGGTTTTGGCCCCGGCGCCGCCGCGCGCATCGAGGTCTTGCAGCATCTTGTTAATCAGACTCATAAACCGCCGTTCATTTGACCAGCGCCCACGCCAGGCCGCCGCCCGCCGCCAGCAATGCCGCGGCAAGCGCCGCAATCCACGGCCAGCGCGCCGCGCGCCGTCCGCCCACGGTATCGGACGCCGCGGCCTGCACGTGCTGCTTGTCCACCAGCTGGCGTCCTTCGCCGTAGGCCAGCATCAGCGACTTGTGCGCCATGATGTTGACCAGGCGCGGAATGCCGCCGGTCGCCGCATACAGCTTGCGCACCGCCGCCACTGAAAACAGGCGGCCACCCTCGAAACCGGCCACCCGCAAACGGTGCGCCAGGTAGTAATCGAGGTCGTCGCGCGACAGGGCGCCCAGGTGATAGTGGAACGTGATGCGTTGCGCCAGTTGGCGGATCACCGGGCTTTGCAGGTGCGCATTCAATTCCGGCTGGCCGAACAGCACGATTTGCAGCAGCTTGCGCTTTTCCGTTTCCAGGTTCGTCAGCAGGCGCAGCGCTTCCAGGCTTTCGATCGGGATCGCCTGCGCCTCGTCCAGGCACAGCAGCACCTGCTTGCCCTGCGCCGCCAGTTCCAGCAGGCGGAACGTGATCGACTTGAGCATCTGGTGCTGGTCGACGTCGCGCGCCAGGGTCAGTTCCAGTTCATCGGCCAGCGCCAGCATCAGCGTGCGCGGCTCCAGGTAGGGGTTCGGGATATACGCGGTGACGAATTCGTCGCCCAGCGTGGACAGGAATTTACGGCACAGCAGGGTCTTGCCAGTGCCGACTTCGCCGGTAATTTTAATAAAACCTTCACCGGTGCGCGCCGCCACCAGCAAGGTATTCAGCGCTTCCTGCGAATGCGGACTGGTGAAGAAGAAACTGGTGTCGGGCGTGATGGAAAACGGGACTTCACGCAAGCCGAAATGGGATTCGTACATGGCTGCGGCCCGTCAGTTACGGGCGCCGTTGCCGGCGCCATTGCGCGTGCGCCCGGGAGCGAGCTGTTCGATGCGGCGCGCCGCCTCTTCGGCCTCCTGGCTCCAGGCGCCAGGACCATCGACGATGGTCGGCTTGATCAGCACCACCAGCTCACGCTTCTGGGTTTGCTGGTCGGTGTTGCGGAACAGGTTGCCCAGCACCGGCACCCGGTCCGCTCCCGGCACCTGCGACGCGTCGTTGGTGGTGGACTGGCGCATCAGGCCGCCGATGGCGACGATCTGGCCATCCTGGCCGCGCACCATGCTGTCCATTTCCGACGTGCTCGACGCCGCCAGCGGCAAGTTCAGCGAACCGGCGCTGCCCAGGTTGACCGTCTTGTTGACGGTGGTGACCTGGCTGACCGACGGGTGCACGTGCAGCATGATGCCGCCTTCGTCATCGATTTGCGGCGTCACGTCGAGCACCACGCCGGAAAAGAACGGTTGCAAGGTCACGTTCGGGCTGGTGGTGTTGCCGCCCGCCGAGCTGTTGGTGGTGGTCGACACCCCGGTGACATAGAATTCGTCGGTGCCGATTTTCAGCACGGCCTTCTGGTTATTGATGGCGGTAATGCGCGGGCTGGACAGCACGTGCACCGAGCCTTGCGACTCCAGGAAGGAAATCATGGCGGCGAAATTACTGGTCTGGAATGCCAGGCCAAACAGTGAACCGGCGTTGGCCGCCGCATTGGCAATATTAAATCCGGTGCTGGCGGCAATACCCGCCGCGCCGCCGCTGGTCATGGCGGGCGGCTGGCCGCCGGCGAACGGCAGCGGCGCCAGCGACGTGCCCGGCGCCAGGAAGCCGGCGGATGCGCGGTTGTCATGGCCGGTCTTGAACGATGCGAAAGAGGCCCAGTTGATGCCGGTCTGGAAGCCTGTGTTCAGCTGTACTTCGAGGATTTTCGCTTCCAGGATCACTTGCCGCTCGACCGCCAGGCGGGTCGCTTTCAGGTACTGGTCCACGGAGCGCAACTGGTCCGGCATGGCGCGCACCACGATCACGCCCGATTGCGGCGAGATCACCACGCTGCGGCCCTCGCCCTGCCCGCCCACCAGCGCTTCAAGCGCGGCTTTCAAATCCTTCCAGAAATCCGACTCCATTGACGTCGTCACATTGCTGGCGTCGAGTCCCTGCTGGCCTTGCTGGCCCTGCTGCCCGGGCTGGTTGCCGCTTTGCTGTTGCTGGTTGTTCTGGCCGCCGCTGCCACCGCTGCCGCCCGACGACTGCGGTCCGACCGAGCCGACCGACGTCGACGACACCCGCACGTTGGAGGAACCCTTGCGGGTCGCGGTCAGGTAGTTGACCTTGAACATGCGGGTCTGCATCGTCAGCGGACGAATGTAAATGCGCGTACCTTCGATCTTGTAATCGTAGCCGTACAGTTCGCGGATCGCGTCGAGCGCTTCGGTCAACGTCACATCCTTCAGGTGCGCCGTGATGTTGCCGCTGACTTCCGGGTGGATCAGCATGTTGTAGCGGGTGCCCGCGACGATGGAATTGAAGAATTGCTGGACCGGGACGTTGTTGAACGAGACATTGAAGCGTTCATCGAGCACCGGGCGCGCTTTCGGCAACTGCGACGCCAGCGTCGGCAACGGCGGCAGCAGCGCCGCCTCCACCGCGTCCGGCGCGGTGACGGCGGGCGCCTTGGCCGAGGCCGAGCGCAATTCCTTGCCGATCGCTTCATACGTGTCGCGCGTGGCAGGGGCCTGGCAACCGGCCAGCGCCAGCAAGGCGCCCAGCGCGCAGGCCGCCATCGTCAGTTTTTGCATGTTCGTGTCGTTTCGCATTGTTTATTTTCCCGTTGCCTTGCCGGCGCTGGCGGGGAACAGGCGCAGGGTTTCTTTGTGTTTGCCACGGCGCAGCACCACGGTATTTTCGCCGACGCTGTCCACCACCGCATCGCCGATCTTGGCGCCGGTGCGCACCACTTCGCCATTGATGACCGCGATGCGGCGGCCGCCCGCTTCGCGGGAGACCAGGATCGATTGCAGTTGCAGCGGGGCGGGTTCGGTCGGATCCGGCGCCGCCGCCACACCACCGCCCGGCGCAGCCAGCACGGCGGGCGGCTGTGTCGGATCGCCCAGCGCTTGGGCGGACACGGCGCCACAAGCGGCAGCGATCATCGCCGCCAGCGGCAGCATGAATAAACGGCGCGGCATGCGCATTACAGGGCGATCCATTTCTGGTCCAGGCTCAATGTATATAAAGTCAGTGACAGCGTGGCTTTCGGGTATTGCTGCGCATTCAGCGTCGCCTTACCCCAGAACAACTGTTCCGGCATGGCTTCCAGCGCCTGCATATACGCCACCATATCCAGGTAACTGCCTTCGACGACGATTTGCACGCCGTGCCGGTACAACAATTCTTCCTGCTTGACGGATGGCTTGGCGGGCTGGGCTGAACCGGATGCCACCGGGCCCGGCGCCGGTGGCGGCAACAGCGACAGGCCTGGCGCGGGCGCCGGGCCCGGCGCCGCAGCCAATTCCGGCTCCGCGAATTTCCCATCGCTCATGCCGCGTGCCGGCAAGGTCTTCAGCGACACCAGTTTCAGGCGGCTATTGCCCAGCAATTGCTGTAGCAGCACACCCATGCGTTCCGGCGCCACCAGGCCTTTTTGCATGTTGCGCAGCGATTCGCGCCTGCGCATGTTATCCAGTGTCAGCTGACCGAGGCGCTGCTTGGCGTCCTTGTCGGGATCCGTCAGCGCCGCCATTTCACGTTGCGCCACATCCAGGCTCATGGTGGAGATCGCCGTGCGCTGCTGCATGATCATGCTTTTCAGCGCCTTCTCCCGCGCCAGCGCCGGATCGATCATCAGCGTATTAAAGATGAAGACGATGCCGGCCAGCACGGCGCTACCCACCATCAACCGCTCGCGCATGGACATGGCGTCGAACTTGGCGGACCATTGTTTCCAGCGCTGCTTCATTTCGTCTCCGCCTTCGCTGGCGCGGCGCTGTCCTGATGCGCCTGCAAACTGAATTCCACAACGGTCGGGGCAGGCATGGTTGCGGCGGATGCGGCGCCGGTTCCGGCCGCACCCGCAGGCGCCGGTTGCTGCACCTGGTTCATGGCCAGTTGGCCAAACGCCTTGCCTTTCAACACGGGTTCGCGCGCCAGGCCATTCAGGTAGCCGGGCAACAGCCCAGCCTGCAAAGTCCGCCCCTGCAAACCGATCTCATTGCCGGCGCCCACGATTTGTACCCCCGTCAGCCACAAGCCCTGCACGCGCGCATGGGCAAACGCACTGAAGTAAGCGGAATAGCCGCGCGTATTACCCAATTCACCTTGTTCCAGGATATTCGCCACTTCCTGCAGCGCGCGGTTGTCGTATTCCGCTTGCGCCAGATGTACCGCCACCTGCGGATCCTTTTGCGCGGGGGCCTTGTTGCCGGCTTCCTTCTGCATCCGCTCGACCTCGCTCATCTGGCGCTGTACCTTGTCCGCCTCGACCTGCGCCAGCATCACCCGCTGCTTGACCACCATGGACAACGCCGCCCCGCCCACCAGGGTGATGGTGGCCAGCACCGCCAGCGCATTCAGGGTCACATAATTGACCTTCTTGCGGAAGCGCGGGTTATACAGGTTGATTTGCTGGCTCAAGCGGCGCCCTCCTCGCGCAATGCCGCGCCCAGGGTCAGAAAATAGCGCGCCTGCTGCGCCGGATCCTTCAGTTCCGGCACCTTGTCGAGGTCAAGCACCGTGTCGAGATCCAGCATTTCCACCGGCAGGTACAGATTGCTTTTCAAATAGCCGAACAGATTGCTGCCGCCGGTCGGCGCCAGCACCAGCTTGGAGACGGCGACAAACTGGAATTGCCGCTCGAAGTGGTCCAGCGAGCGCTGCAACTCCAGGGTGATGCGGTCATAGTGCTGCTGTTTTTTATCGTCATCGTCGCCCAGCAATTGGGTCAGCGTGACGTCCATGCGGCGCGCCAGATACAGTTCACCGCCAAACGACACGGTCAGCAAGCCACCGTCGAGGTCGAACGACAGCACGGCGACACCCCGCCCTTCCGGTTCCAGCATGGCCGAGATATTGCGCTGGGCCATTTCCGGGATATCGATCGCGGACAGCCGCATTTTCCCTGCGGAGAACAAGTTCTGGTGCGGTTCGATGATGGAGTTGCGCGCCGCCACCGCGAACACTTGCTTGTTGTGGGCCGGCGCATTTTTCGCGGGCGGGATGTGCACCACATCGACGGTGGCTTCCGCGACCGGGAAGTCGATCATGTCCTTCAGGCGCCACGTCACCGCGGTCTTCAATTCCTCCGCCGGCACATTCGGCGCTTCCACCATCAACAACTGGTACTCGCCCAGCCCAAGCAGGCTGGAACAGTGGTACTGGTCGGTTTGCATGTCCTTGTGCACCCGCGCCAGGATCGGACCCGCGAGCTGCTTTTCACCGGGATAAAACAAGGCCGCCAGCACGGCGGGTTTGGCGTCGCGGCGGCGCTGGACCACGGCAGCCAGCACACCGTCCGCATACAGCGCCACGGCCAGCCAGCCATCCTTCTTTTTAGTTTTTGCCCAAAAACCCATGCACCATGTCTCGTTGATCGCACCGCACGTCATACAAAAGATGCGCAAAGACGCGCAGCCGCTTGATTATATTCAAGAATCAGTGCCTTTCAGGAGCAAATTCACGAACAGGTGGGAAAATGCCACCGTTTTTTGTCCACCACGAGACAAAATCCTGGCGTGACGGTTGATTTACGCGCACTGCTGCCACGAACCAGCCTGTCAACTTGACATATTCCTCCGCAGCATGATCTGATGGCATGCATGCTCCGACTGTCCGTCTCATCAAGCCCATGAATCAATCCTTGCAGGTCGAGTCCGGCCCTGGCCGTCCGGGCGCTGTTCGCCTGTTGGCGGCCATACGGACGCTATTGCCACTCATCGCGCTGTTTTGCGCACTGCTCAGTTCCAGCGCCCGCGCCGACACCTATACCCTGCCTTCCGCAATAGGAACGTCGCCCTTTGCTAATTGCTCGCATTGGACGGGAACCATGTATCAGTGCGGCGGCTCGGTCGACCTGGACAAGGATTCGGAACTGAAGCTGACCTCCAATATCACACTGGTCATCGGGGGCAGTTTCACGGCGCATAAGTCATTTACCACCACTAACAATGGCTACACGCTGGCATTCATCGTGGGCGGCAGTGTCGACTTTAAAAAAGACGTCAACATCAACGCCGATATAACCGCCGGCGGCGACATTGACCTCAAGAAGGATTCCCGTATCAATGGCAACATCACAGTAAACAACGGTAACGACCTGATAGGACAAAAAAACGTGGTCATCACCGGCACCTGCACCATGAACGGTGGCGGCCGTGTCGATGCCGACGTCACCTGCCGCGGCGGCATCATCTACGGCGCCAGCCTGCACCATGTGCGGGTCACGCACACCACCGCCAGCACCAACTGCGGCGGCGCCAGCGTCACCGTCAGCGCCTGCGCGGGCACTGACAGCAGCGGTTCGTGCACCGCCTATACGGGTGGCGTCACCGGCAATGTGACGATGAGCACTGCCACTGGCGCATCACTGGGCTCAGCCCCCTTCACGATCAATTCCGGCAACAGTTCGACCTCCGTCACCCTGCCGACCATCGCCATGGCACAAGCCGCGACGCTGAGTTTCTCCAGCCTAAGCCCGACTCCCACTGCCACCCATACCTGCTGGAACGGCAGCGGCACCAGTTGCGTCCACACCATCACCCCCGGCTCGTGCCTGCATCATTTGCGCGCCACGCACAACGGCGCCGCCACCACGTGCAATGGTGGATCGGTCACCATCGCCGCCTGCACCACGGCGGACAGCAGTGGCGCCTGCACAGGCTACACCAGCGGTGTGACCGGCAACCTGACCGTGACCGGCGCCAGCGGAACGTCGCTGGGTACAGTGGCCTACACCATTCCCGCCAACAGCAGCTCCACCACTGTCACGCTCCCGGCCACGGCCTCGGCGCAAACGGCCACGCTGGGATTTTCCGGCCAATCCGTGTCCGGCACGTCAACCAATTCCTGCTGGAATAGCAGCGCAAGCTCCACCGCTTGCACCGTCGCCTACAGTTCCAGCGCTTGCCTGCATCACTTGCGCGTGAGCCATACCGGTTCCAGCTCCACCTGCTCCGGATCGAATGTGACGGTCACCGCCTGCGCCGGTGCCGACAGCGGCGGCGCCTGTACCGCCTATACCGCCGGCATAACCGGCAACGTCGCGCTGACCAATAGCGGTGCCGAGCTGGGCAAGGTACCGTTCACCATTGCCGCCAACAACAGTTCCACGACGATCACGCTACCGACCATTTCCGCCTCCCAAACGGGCACTCTTGGCATCAGCAGCCAGTCCGTCGCCAACACTGGATCCAACAGCAATACTTGCTGGAACAGTGGTAACAGTCCGCCCGACACCAGTTGCGCCCACCAAGTCACCTCTTGCCTGCACCATACGCGGCTGACGCATTCCGGCAGCGGTGTCACCTGCATTCCGGCCGCAGTGACGGTGAACCTGTGCGAAAGCGCCGATGACAGTAATGGCCGCTGCAATGCTTACAAGGGCAACCAGAACGGGACTATTAGCGGCACGCTTAACGGCACGGTCGGCACGGTCACCGCGCGTGCCGACTATTCGATCACGAACAGCGACTCGACTGTGGTCTCCTTGCCGGTGGTGACGGCCGGCACCGCGAACCTGGTCATCTCGTCGCCCAACATGACTTGCTGGAACACGGTCACCAACTCCGCCAGTTGCCAGATGGAATTTGCACCGTCCGGGTTTTCTTTCACGATCAAGGACCATGTTGCAGAAACCAGCCAGGCGGTCAACATCACCGCGGTACAAAGCGTTCCCGGCAGCTCGGGCAGCGCCCCGGCATGCAGCCCCGGCCTGACCGGGGGCCATACAATACGTTTTTCCTGCGGTTACGCCAATCCCAGCGACGGCACCCTGCCAGTCCGGGTCGGCGGCATCGCCGTCAGCAGCAGCGGCAGTACGGCTGCAAAATGCGACACTACCGGCCACGACGTGAACCTGAACTTCAACAGTTCAGGTGTCGCCTCCACGACCGTGCAGTATGCGGACGTGGGCCAGGCAACGCTGTCGGCAAGTTATTCGGCCAAGAGCATGTCTGGATCGAGTACTTTTATCGCGGCGCCGGCCCGCTTTACGATCACGCCGTCGACCGCGGCGCCGCAAGCCGATGTGGCCTTCAACACCACGGTGACCGCCGTGAACAATGCCGGCGCCGCGACGCCGAACTTCGGCAAGGAGGCGTCACCCAACGCCTACGGCGCCCGGCTCACTTTCAGCAAATGCGGCGGCGCGGCCACCGGCGATTTTTCCGTCAACGGCGTCAAGTTCGCACAAAACGCCGCATGGACCAGTAACCTGACGTCGTTCACATCGGGCAGCGCCACACTGCAGGCGCTGAAGTATTCGGAAGTGGGCACCCTGGACGCCTCCGCCCAACTGATTTCCAATAACACCACGGCCAGCAACTATATGGTGGCCACATTTCCCGTCAACGGCACCACCAATACCGCCGCAAGCGGATGTTCCGGCGCACTGGGACGCTTCCGCCCGGCCTGGCTGCAAACCTCGCTGACCAACGGGACGTCCTGGGCTTACTCCGGGGTGCCGATGGCCGTCACCGTCACCGCCATGAATGGCAGCGGCGTGCCCGTCAAAAACTACACATCGACAGGCTATGCCAATCCGGTGACCCTGACGGCGGTCAAAACCGACGGTGCCGCGATTACCAGCGGCGCCATGGCGCCTGCGCCAACGACCGTTGCAAGCACTTCGTTCGCATCCGGAGTCGCGCAAGCAAGCCCGACCTTCGCATTCACTGCCGTGACCGGCGGCGCCAATGCGGTCAAGCCGTCTCCCGAGACCATCAAAATCCGCGCCACCGACGCCGCCGACAATATCACCTCCAGCGGGCACGAAGCATCCATCGAAATGCGGTTCGGCAGGCTGCGCCTGTTCAATGCGTATGGCAGTTCGCTGACCACGCTGAAGATCCCGGTGCAGGCCGAGTATTGGCACAGCAAGGGATATTGGGTACTGAACAACAACGATAGCGTCACCACGGTCTTGCCGGGCTCCATTGCCATCACGAGCTCCGGACTGTCCAACGTGTCGGCCGGCACGTCCAATATCGTGCTAAGTGGCGGCAAAGGCAACATTACCCTCACGTCGACCGGTAAAGGTTATGCCGATGTCGCAGTCAACCTGGGGGCCACCGGCACTACGGCTGACTCATCGTGTCTGAGCAACCATCCGGCAACAACGGCGAACAACCTCGCCGGACTGCGCAGCTACCACGGGTGTGGCAATGGCTATACCAGCGATCCGTCGGCACGGGCCAGCTTCGGGGTCCAGGCGCAGGAAACCAAGGGCGTGGTGCACGTGCGCGAGGTGTTCAATTGAGCCGGGCAGCGGGTTATACGATGGTCGAGCTGATTACCGTCATGGTGGTCCTGGGCATTATCTCCGCCGTCGCCATCCCCCGCCTGATGGGCAATGACATGGCGGGCCCCGCATTCCGCGCCGAGTTGGTCAGTGCGCTGCGCTATGCACAAAAGACCGCCGTCAGCCACCGGCGGCTGGTGTGCGCAACGTTAACACCCGCGTCACCCTACACGACCGTGGCGCTGACCATTGCCACATCCAACCAGACCGCCGCTTGCCCGAACACCTTGACGCTGCCAGATGGCAGCGTCAGCTATGCCAGCAAGGACGCTGCCACGACGGCCACCTCCGCCCTGGCCAACCCACTGTATTTCCAGCCGGCCGGCACCATTACCAGCAACGCTGGCGGGACAGCGATCGTATCTGGCACGATCGCCATTTCAGGACAGACCGCCATCGCCATCGAGGGGGCCACCGGTTATGTGGAATAAACGCCAGGCGGGCGTCACGCTGGTGGAATTAATTGTCGCCATCGTCATCATCGGCATCGCGGTTGCCGGCGTGCTGCAGATTTTTAACCTGGGCGCGGTCGCCAGCGCGGACCCCATCGTCACCAAACAATTGCGCGCGGTCGCGGAAGGACTCATGGATGAAATCCAGCGCCAGCCTTTCGCCGCCACCGCCCACACCCCCGCCGCCAACGCTTGCACGCGCAATACGTTTAATGACGTGCGCGACTATGACGGCTACAAACCCGGCTCCATCTGCCTGGTCAACGGCGAAGCCGTGGCGGGACTGGAAAACATGACGGTGGAAGTCACCGTCACGGCCACCGACACACTCGCCAACGTACCGGATACCAACGCGTACCTGATCACCGTCACCACCGCCAAGGCGGGCAACAACTTCACGCTGCGGGGCTGGCGGACAAATTTTGCCAACGGGGTTCCGCAATGAAGCGCCGTGGTGGATTCACGCTGGTTGAATTGATCGTGGTAATGGTCATCATCGGCATCCTGGCCGGCACCCTGACGATTTACTTTGTCCCCGCCATCCAGAATTACCTCGCTGTCCAGCGCCGCGCCAACCTGACGGACATGGTTGATGGCGCGGTGCGGAATATGACGCGCGACATCCGTGCCGCCGTTGCCAACTCCATCCGCAGCCCGAACACGCAATGCTTCGAGCTGGTGCCGGCGGCGGCGGGAGGTCGCTACCGCAAAGCCGCCGATACCGCAACGAACGCTTCCCGCTGGGTCGATCCGCTGGAACCCGTCACGGTATTCGACGTGCTGTCACCGCTGGCGACAGCGCCGGCAGTGGGCGACTTTGTGGTGATCAACAACCAGAATACCGACGACGTCTATAGCGGCGCGTCACGTTCCACGGTGACCAAGGTGGAGGACATTCCTGCAGAGACTGGCACCACCCGCCTGACCATCGCCGCGTTGAATATCGCGGCAGGCTATGACAATGCGCGTTTCGCCACGGTGCCGGCGGCACAGCAAGCGGTATTCTATTTCTGCGCCGGCGCCGATGACCTTTTAAATGCCAATGGCGACGGCAACGGCATCCTGTACCGCGCCAGCGGCTATGATTTCAATGCCAACGCCAACGCCTGTCCCGCAGTGAACGACAAAGCAAGAATCGTCGCCACCAAGGTGCAATCCTGCGCATTCAGCTATCAACCGAACATCGGCAACACCACCGCCACCGGCTATATGCAGTTGCAATTAAGACTCACCGAGAAGAATGAGTCGGTGCAGATCCTGGTCGGCACCCACGCGGACAATACGCCATGACGACGTTACACGTGCGTTCAAACCCGGGCGGCTTTGCCTTGATTGCCGCCGTCGTGCTGCTGGTGGCGCTGGCCACCCTGGGCATGACGATTTCCCGCCTTAGCAATACACAGCAATTGAATATGGCGGAAGACGCCATGCAGGCCTACGCGCTGCAGGCGGCACGGGCTGGAACGGAATGGGGCTTATACCGGGCGTTGCAGGACGAATCCTGCGCAGCCAGTGAAACATTGAATTTGCGCGAGCTGAGCGGGGGCTTTAACGTCACGGTCACGTGCACGTCGCAGGGCTACAATGAAGGCGTCCAGGCCGACGGCGTTACCCCGCAACGGATCAATATTTATACCATCAGTGCCATTGCGTGCAATTCGGCAGCCTGCCCTGATGATGCGATGGCGATGAGATCGGGGTATGTGGAGCGGCGGCGGGTGGTGACGCTGTGTGCGACGGGGGTGCAGGCGCCGTGCTGAAGACGTAAAAAAGCCCGGCGTATTACCGGGCTCCAGGATACAAATTATCAATCACAATCCGTCGCGCTTGCAGTCAAAGTGGCAGATCCATCCGACTCATCATAGGACACTTTACAAGTTGTATGACCTGAGTCAACAGAAATTTCAATTTTTCCACTAGCTGGAGTGCCAACTTTAAATTCACCGTCAGTAATACCTGCTGCCGTTGCAATTGTTGCGGCAGTCACATAACCACCTGCGGTAGTCTTGACATCAACACCATCAATTTCAAAGGTTTGTTCTGTAGTGTAACCACCGGCCAAATGCTTTCCGCGGTACATGCCTGAAGCGGCTGCAATCGCTCCTTTTGCACCTTTAATTTTCGCGACCCGCGCATCCGTCCCCATATCTGCAAACTTCGGCAACGCCGTCGCCGCCAGAATGCCCAAAATCACGATCACAACGATCAGCTCAATCAAGGTAAAGCCAGCCTGGGCACTACGACGCAGCGAACCAGTTTGTTTCATTTGCATTACTAAATCTCCGAGGTGTCAGTAAGGGTAGTGACGAGCAGGATACAAGTATGTGTGACACACTCATCCTGAGTCAACCTGGACCAAGGTGACGCCCGGCTCAGCCTGGGACGGGTCAACCTGCTTGGCGTTATTTATGGGCAAGCGGTTGAATTTTACCTTGAAGTTCCAGCGCTCAAATGAGTCCCCAAGAAAACTTTTCTTACTGCTGAACATATAGACAAGTTTATGTTCCGAAACGTCAAAATACCAGTTGCCAGGCGCAAGAATTTCCTTTGTCGAATTGGCAATTTCACCGCGATAGTTTTCGGGCGGGTATTGCAACCATGTCATGGGATTTTCGAACATCAGCGCGGGCGCATCGAGCTTGCTTCCCGCCACCATCGCTTGATAGAGCTTGCCGTTCAAGGCGGTCCGCAGATTGGCCACCAGCCGCTGCACCGCCGCCTGCTCCGCTTTGCCCTGATAGTAATAAATACTTTCGAGCACAGTCCCCAGCAGCACGCTGAAAATAATGATCACAATGATCACTTCCAGCAGTGTGATGCCGGCCTGCCACTTATGTTGCACGCGAACCACAGGTATTTTACATTTTCCCATCAGTGCATGGCCGCTTTACCCAGGTTCCAGATCGGCAGGAAGATGCCGAGCGCCAGCACCAGCACCATCGCCCCCAGGAAGGTGATCATGATCGGTTCGATCTGCGCCGACAAAGTTTTCAGTTCGTAATCGACTTCGCGTTCGTACATCGCCGCGATCTCATCCATCAAATCATCCAGCGAGCCCGACTCCTCGCCCACCGCGATCATTTGCAGCACGATGGGCGTAAAAATGCCCGCCGCCACGGACGTGCGCAAAATGCTGTCGCCCCGCTCCACGCTGTCGCGCATGGTTTCGATCTGCTTGCTCAAGTGGGCATTGTCGACAGTCTGCGACACCACCGTCAGCGCATGCACAATCGGGACACCGCTCTTGCTGGACAGCGCAAAACTGCGCGCAAAGCGCGCCATCGTGGCTTTATGGATGATCTTTCCGGCGATGGGAAATTTCAGTTTATAGCGGTCCCATTTCAGCAAGCCATCCTTGGTTTTCGTCCACGATTTAAAACCAAAAAATCCGGCAACCGAACCAATGAGCAACATGTACCAGTAATTCGTTGTGAATTTTGAACTGGCAATCAGGATGCGCGTCATCAGCGGCAATTCCGCCTTAAAACTTTCAAATACTTTAACGAATTGAGGGATGACAAAGATATTCACCACGACCATCGCCAGCACCATGGCAATAATCACAAACGTGGGATAGCGGGTCGCGCTTTTCACGCGGTTTTTCATGTCACGTTCAAATTCCAGGTGATCGAACAGCCGCAGCATGACTTCATCGAGCCGGCCCGTCATTTCCCCCACCCGCACCATCGCCAAATAAAAATTGTCAAACACGGCCGGGTGTTTCGTCATCGCGGCGGACAGTTCCCGGCCCGCATCGAGCGATTCGCGCAAATCCGCGATCACGCGGCCAAACGACTTGCTGATGGCCGACTCCTGCAAGCCGGCCAGGCCCTTCATGATCGGCACGCCGGATTTCAGCAGCGTATACAACTGGCGGCTGAACAGTTGCACGTCCATGGACGTGGGTTTCTTTTCCGTGAGCTTGGCCACCCAGTCTTCGCCGCCGCCCGGCGCGCCGGCTTTGGCGGCCTTGGTCGCCGTGATCGACACCGGCGTCACCCCGGAACCGATCAGCTGCGTGGCCACGGCATTTTCATCCGCCGCCTCCAGCACCCCCTGCATCAACTCCCCGCCGCTGTTGCGGCCTTTGTAGGCATAAAACGGCACCGCGTCATTCCTCGATCTGGTTACTGATGCGCATCGCTTCCGAAATCGTGGTGCGGCCCTGGATCACCAGGTGCACCGCGTGGCGGCGCAGGGTTTCACCGCGCATGGTGGTATGGGCGACTCTCAGGAAGTGGTTGGGATCCGGATCGTTCGACGCGTCGACCACCGCCTGCGTCACTTCCAGCAATTCATACACGCCAGTACGGCCCCGGTAACCCATGCCATTGCAGTGCGAACAGCCCTTGCCATGGAAGTAGCGGGCCATGTTGACCTTGTCCTTCAGCTCCAATTTGAGCCATTCGCTTTCCGTCGGCGTCGGCGTATAGGGCGTGGTGCAGCTCTCGCAAATCACCCGCACCAGGCGCTGCGCCAGCACCGCCTGCAGCGCGCTGCCCACCATGTAGCGCGGCACGCCCATGTCCATCAGCCGCAGCGGCGTGCTGGCCGCATCGTTGGTGTGCAGGGTCGACAACACCAGGTGACCGGTCATGGCGGCGCGCAAGCCGATCTGCGCGGTTTCCTGGTCGCGCATCTCGCCCACCAGCACGATGTCCGGGTCTTGCCGCAGCGCGGCGCGCAGCACGCGCGCGAAATTCAGGTCGATCTTGTCATTGACCTGCACCTGGTTGATGCCGGGCAGCCGGTATTCGACCGGGTCTTCCACGGTAATGAGCTTCTTTTCAACCGAATTCAACTCCGCCAGCGCGCTGTATAAGGTCGTGGTCTTGCCGGAACCGGTCGGCCCGGTCACCAGCACCAGGCCGTTCGGGCGCTGCACGATGGCGCGGAAGCGCTCCACCAGGCTGCGCGGCATGCCGATCGCGTCCAGTTTTAGATTTGTATTACTCTGGTTCAGCAATCGCATGACCACCGATTCGCCATACTGGGTCGGCATGGTGGAAATACGGACGTCGATGCGCTGGTTTTTCACCCGCACCACGAAGCGGCCGTCTTGCGGCAAGCGCTTTTCCGAAATATCAAGGTCCGACATCAGCTTTAAGCGCAGCGCCAGCGCGGGCGCGATCTTGATGTCGGCCTCGGTTTGCAGGTGCAGCACGCCGTCGATACGGAAGCGGATTTGCAGCCGGGTTTCCTGCGGCTCGATATGGATGTCCGAGGCGCGCACCTGCGTCGCATCGTCAAACACCGATTGCAGCAGCTTGACGATGGGCGCTTCTTCCAGCCCCGGATTGGCGGCCAGCGCGCCGAAGTCGACGGACACGTCGCCGAGGTCTTGCTCCAGTTCGCGCGCCAGGTCGGAAATGTCTTCCGTGCGGCGGTAGGTGCGGTCGATGACGCCCAGCACCTCGGTCTCATTGACCACCGCCAGCTCGATATTCTGCTTGACCAGGCGGGCGATTTCATCGTACGCGAACAGGTCGGTCGGATCCGAGATGCCGACCAGCAGCGAGCCGCGCCGGTCTTCCAGCACGATCGCGCGGAAGCGGCGCGCCTGCGTTTCCGGCAGCAGGCGCACCAGTTCGGGATTGATGTTGTAGAACTTGAGGTTGATGTACGGGATGTTCAGCTGGCGCGCCAGCGCGCCGGAAATCTGCTCTTCCGTCACGAAGCCGCTGTCGATAAAGACCCGGCCCAGCTTGCGGCCACTGCGCTTTTGTTCGGCCAGCGCCTGCCCCAGCTGCTCTTCCGTCAGCAGCTTTTGCTGCACCAGGATTTCGCCTAATCGGACTTTTTCCGGCCTAGCCATAACCCATCTCCGTATTTACTGCACACAGTTACCACACATTTCAACGCGGCCATTGTATGCCAGAAGGCATCACTTCTCCGAATATAGTTGCCCCCACTTTCCGGTGTAGTCCGATATTTGCTACAGTGGTGGCCATTGTTGCCGCCTTGTGTATTGATCTTGTCCACCGACCGCCCATCCGCCATCCGCTTTCACCGCGTTGCCCAGTGCAACGGCGGGCGCGAGGTCTTGCCCGCACCGGAACACGCGCTCATGGCCAGCGCGGATTGACCATGGAATCGCCCGGCTACCTCGACCACTTCCGCCTGCGCCGCGCCCCGTTTGGCGCCGCGCCCGACGCCGCGCTGTTTTATGCGCAGGGCGCCCGCAGCGAATTGCTGGGCGCGCTGGCCTACGCGGTCACGCACGGCGATGGCATCGTCAAGATCACCGGCGATGCGGGCAGCGGCATGACCCTGCTGTGCCACGCGCTGGCGCGGCAGTTGACCGGCCAGGCCGTCGTCATCCACATGGAACCGGCCAGCCTGGGGCCGCTCGGTGTGATCCACGCCACCGCGCTGGCGCTGGGACTGAACCCGGACGGCAAGCGCAGCGATGAAGTGCTGCGCGAGCTGCAAAGCCATTTGATGGCCATGCGCGCGGGCGGCCGCCATGCGGTGCTGATGGCCGACCACGCCGACCTGCTGCCCGCCGACGCGCTGGAGGAAATCCGCCTGCTGACCAATCTCGATGACGCCAACGGCAAGCTGCTGCAAATCGTGCTGCTGGGCCAGCACGCGCTGAACGCCAGCCTCAAGCAGCCCGCCATGCGCCAGTTCCGCGAGCGCATTACGCTGAGCTTTGTGATGCCGCACCTGGCCGGCGACGAAGTGCCGGCCCTGCTGGCGCATCGGCTGCGCGCCGTCGGCTATGAAGGCCTGGACATGTTCGCATCCGATGCGGTGCGCCAGTTGGCGGCCCATGCGAAAGGCGATTTGCGGCGCGTGATCCACCTCGCCGGCCAGGCCCTGGCGGCGGCGGCCAGCGAAGGCGCGGTCTCGGTGACGACACGCCATGTGCAAGCAGCGATCCGCGGACGCTTGCCGGCACTGAAACCACGCGGCAAAGTCCGTCCGGTGGTGCTGGGAGCGATCGGTGTGGTGGCGGCGCTGGGCATCGGCGCGGCCGTCGTGTGGCAGCAAGCACCGCGGCGCGCCACCGCCGCGTCGTTGCCCATGCATACCGGCGTCATCAAATCGGCGGCGCCGGCGGCGATATCCAGCGTTACCGCCACCACGGTTACGACTAGTCCACAACATGCGGCACCCGGAAGCGGCGCGACCGCGGCAACCGCGGCCTATGCCGCCGGCCTGTCCGCCAGTCACCCGGACACCACCGCGTCACCTGCCGCGACGCCAACGCCAGCGGCCGCCACGTCCGTCACCGGTCACCAGCCCGCCAGCGCCACCCTGCTGCAACAAACCCTGAAGGCCGGCAACACCTGGCTGCGCGACGAGGCCGACAGCCACTACAGCATCAAGATCGAAGACCTCCCCGCCAACGAACCGGCGCGCGCCGAAGCCTTCCTCGCCGAGGTGCGCGCCGCCATCGGCCTGGGCGACGTGCATGCCTATCCCACCGTCAACAAAGGCGAACACCGCATCGGCATCGCCTATGGCAGCTTCGCGTCCGAACGGCAGGCGCGCAAAGCCATGGCGGCCTTGAAAGGCCGCTGGCGCTTCGCGCCGAAGATCCGCAAAGTCGGCGACATTCGCGCCGCCGTGGCGCGCGCCGGACAAGCTCAGCCGCGCGCTCCGCAATAACAGAATCCGCTACGCTATCCCCACTCGCAAACCATACCGGTTCGCGCGCAACGTTGTTGAGTCAATGTCTTTCACATGCTTGCAACGAAAGGGTAGCGCCCATGAACACATTTCCCGTCCTGACCGCGGACAGCCCCCAAATCAGGGCCTTTGAAATCGAACATTCCTACATCACGCCCGACGCCATGGCCCGCCTGCTGGCGGCCACGGACGGCGTCTCCGACCTTTACCAGCGCAGGCCGACCGGCGATGTGCGGATCGTGTTCCAATTCCATGCACACCCTTATATCGTCTGGGTGCCGCAGGACCGCGACGGCCGCTACCGCATTGCGCCGGACAGCGACGACGCATCATTCAACACCGACGTCGCCACCTTGCGTGCGGTGTTCGAACGCTATCGCCCCCCCATGCTGCGTGCGCTGTACGCCAGCCTGGTGACCTCCCGCCTGTTTAAACACCCGGTCAAGAAAAACCAGGACCGGCGTCCCCATACGCAGCCGGCAGGCTGACTACGGTTAGAACACAGCAGCGCGGGGAAATATTTCACAAAAACATTGTTAAAAAGTAATCGTGCGCCACAGTTGCCATTTTTAATAGATGATGTGGGAATAATTTCATAAACACAACATTTCTTGAGCTTGCCAGCTGGGGCGCTGCCATGAAGAAACAATTTGCCGCACCCTTGATCCCGATCGCCTGCGCACTGCTGACCGGGTGCGCGACACCACAATTCCCGCTCTCGTCCGCGCATATCGGGGACGAGGCGCCCGCATCGGGCGCCATTCCGGAACCGGTGCGCCAGAGCGCGCAGTTGCCGCCGCCGCGTCCCACGCCCAAGGTGGAAACCTACAGCGTCACCGTGCACAAGGTCGCGGTGCAATCGCTGCTGTTTGCGCTGGCGCGCGACGCCGGCCTGAATATCGACATCCACCCCGGAATCGAAGGCGCCGTCACGCTCAATGCGCTGGACCAGACCCTGCCCCAGCTGCTGCACCGCATCGCGCGCCAGGTGGACATGCGCTATGAAATTTCCGGCCGCACCCTGTTCGTGCAGCCGGACTCGCCGGAGTGGCGCAACTACACGATCGACTACGTCAACATGGCTCGCAGTACCAGCAGCAGCGTCAACATCGCCACCCAGATTTCCACCACCGGCGGCGGTGCCGGCGCCAATGCCAGCAACCCGGTGGCGGCGGCCGTGGCGCAGCCGGCCGCCGCCCAGCCCCAGGGGGCGGGTACCGGCAACAACAATTCCACCACCTCGGTGAACAACCGCTCCGACAACAACTTCTGGTACAGCATCGAGAAAAACATCCGCGACATGCTGCGCGCCTCCACCCTTGCCGATACCCCGCAAGACCCGCTGGCCGCATCGAATCAAGCGCAGCCGCAGTATCCGCAACCGTATCCGCAACCGGGC
>Ga0307408_100000589_pt1 | contig 31221 bp, 26 predicted proteins | sample 322Cmetagenome_FD_202116 | JGI IMG/M metagenome (GOLD analysis project Ga0307408, IMG submission 202116) | Maize rhizosphere microbial communities from greenhouse at UC Davis, California, United States - 322HYB-C-3 | ecosystem: Host-associated > Plants > Roots > Rhizosphere > Soil | place...
CAAACAGCAGTGAGCTTGAAATACAACCTTTAGTTGAGCAGATGGCGCATGTGTCCCGTCATGATATTCCTGCTGGATGGAGCCTTGTGCCTTGTCACCCTTGGCAAGCTAACTATTTATTGCAGCATGCCCCCATTCATAAAAGTATTGAAGAGGGAGTAGTAAAATACCTTGGCGCTTCGGGTATTTATTTTAAGCCCACCATATCCGTCCGCACCTTGTATAACGCTGATTTCCCCTATTTTTTAAAATGTTCACTGAGTATGCGAATCACCAATAGTGTGAGAAAGAACGCTTATTATGAACTTGATGCAGCGGTCAAGTTGACAAAAATTCTTTCGCCTATTGTGGTTAGTATGAAAAAGCAGTTTCCGGGTTTTGAATTTGTACTGGAGCCTTTTGCGTTATCCGCTGATATTCCTCATGCGGATGAAAATGTTCAGGCGGATTTGCGTAGCCATTTCGGTGTCATCTTTCGTGATGCCAAACCATTTCAATTTTCACAAAACATTCAGAATGTGTTGAGTGCAACTTTATTTGGAGATAACCATAAAGGGGAATCCTGGTTAGAAAAATGTTTTAACTCCCTGGGCGCAATCAAGGGTGCCTCGCAAGGCAACCAGGTTGCCCTTGAATGGTTTTCGCTATATCTCAGTCATCTTGTGCAGCCGCTATTATCTGCCTATTTCGAGCAGGGCGTTGTGTGCGAGCCACATCTACAAAATGTGGTTGTAAAATTGGAAAGTGGATGGCCTGTTGGTGTCATATTGCGGGATTTGGAAGGTACAAAATTAATTAAAGGGATGTGGGACCAAAGCATGCTGCATGGAATGCAAGGAAAAGCCCTGACCAGTGTGTTACACGATGAAAATAAAACCTGGCAGCGGCTTAATTATTGTTTATTTGTGAATCATCTCGGGCAAGTGATTTATCAGATTTGCCGATTTGGCCTCAATGAACAGCAGTTGTGGGAAATGGTACGAAAAACCTTGGAGCGTTTTTCCACTAGCGTTAATTCGGAGCTGGTTGATTTAGAATTAGTTGAACGGCGTATTGGGGGATTATTAAAAGGGGATGCCTTAATTGCCAAAGCCAACCTGATAACACGATTTTTTCAACATGCTGATAGTGATGCGAGTTATGTATTGCTGCCCAATCCCATGGTTATTTCGGTGGAAGAGGTAATGGAGTATGCATAGTGGGTTGCGCGCGCGCGTTCATAACAAAGAGCCGCTGTCGGGGATTTTTTGTTTTACTCCATCACCATTGCTAGTGGAGTTTATTGCTGTTGCAAACTACGACTTTGTAATCATTGATCTGGAACATAGCCTCACGGATATGCAAACCTTGGATCATATGATTGTGACCGCTCGCAGCCACGGATTGGCTGTATTGGTCAGGGTTCCGTTGGCGCGATCCCATTTGGTATTGCCCATACTCGATGCGGGAGCCAGTGGCATAGTGTTTCCGCGTATTCAATCGGCAGAGCAGGCACGAATGGCCGTGCGCTTATGTCGCTATGCGCCGGAAGGTGATCGGGGGCTAAGTGTGCACCGCCATTTGAATTTTCAATCTAATGAACTTGCCATGCGCAACCAAAATGTAAACGATAGTGTTTGTGTGGTGTTAATGATTGAAGATAAAAACGGTGTTGAAAATTGTCAGGAGTTAGCCCGTGTGGATGGCGTAGATGTGATTCTGGAGGGTGCAGCAGATTTATCAGCATCTCTCGGTGTGCCTTGGCAAACACAACATCCCTTGGTGAAAGATTCATTAAAAAAGATTGCAATGGCTGTTGCATCAAGCCCAGCACAATTTTGTGCAATTCCCCGAGCCACTGAAGACTACCAAGCCTGGTTGGAGCAGGGGGTATCTATGTTTGTTTTTGGGACGGATCGCGGGGTGATAAGGCAGGCATTGCAGGCCAATAAAAACAGGTTTAGTGCGTGACCTGTATTTGAAGACTAATTCCTGTGAGCTTGAAGCGCGCATATTAATTGTCAATAAAAAGCAATTGTCAATTAAAAACAATTGCCAATAAAAACGGGCAGAGAATTTAAAAATTTCTGCCCGTTTTTTTATTTGCTTGTCACATTTTTACGCGGCACAAGTCGAGTTAATTTATCTCGCCAACTTGCCTCCGGGTTTAATACTTCTATCAACAAGCACGGCAAGAAGCTCAGCGTCAGCAGCATGGAAGCGGTGAGGCCGCAGAGCACAACTATGCCGACACCGCGATACAACTCCGTGCCAGCACCGGGAATAAGTACCAGTGGCAATAGCCCAAAGATGGTGGTGGCGGTGGACATGAGGATGGGGCGCAGGCGGCTGGCGACGGCTTCGCGCACTGCCTCTGCGATAGGCTGTTGGCGCTCATCCAGATTGCGGCGGGTTTGCTCCACAATCAGGATGGGGTTGTTGACGACTGTCCCCAACAAAATCACAAAACCCAGCATGGTAATCATGTCGAGCGCCTGATGGCTGCCGCCCAGGCCGATAGTTGCCAGTAATGCGCTCAGGCCATTGGTTGCTACCAAGCCCACCAGGCCACCGGCGATTCCCAAGGGTACCGTCGTCATAATCAGGAGCGGGTATCCCCAGTGCGAAAATATTGCTACTAACAATAGGTAAATCAGCACCAGGGCGACGGCGAAGTTATTCAGTAATGAGGCGCGGGTGGAGGCGAGATCGTCCGCGGCGCCGGTAATACTGAGCGCGACGCGGCTGGGTAATTCGCCAGCGCGTTTCATGGCCGGAATTAATTCGGTGCGCATTTTATCCACCGCCGTTTCCAGCGCGACATCATCGGCAGGAATGATATAAACCGATACGGTGCGCTGACCATTCACGCGGCGCAACTCTTCGCTATCGACTGTTTCGCGCAGCTCGGCGAGCGCGGAAAGCGGCATGACTTGCCCGTTGGGTGTGCTGATGGGGACTTGCGCCAACTCGCTGAGCTGTTGGCGATTGCCTGCGGTGCTGAACAAAAACATATCGATCTTGTCGTCGCCATCGATAAATTCACCCACAAACGCACCATCACTATAAGCGGCAACAATAAAGCCGAATTCGTCCGGGCTAAAACCGAGTTCGGCCAAACGCTCCCAGCGCGGGCGGATTTCAATCAGCGGTTGGTCGAGTGAGAGCGATGAGGGCGATGAATCAATCCGCGGTTCTTCAAATACGTCTTCCGCGCGGCGCATCACGTGGCGCGCTGTGTCGTAGAGTTCGCCCAGGTCAGTGCCGGTGATGTTTAACTCCACCGCGCGGGTGCCGCCCTGATTGCTGGAGATAATCGAACCGCGAGCGGAAAAGGCGCGCATGCCGGGGTAGGTCTCAAAGCGGTTCACCAGTGCGGTCATCATGACATCGATATCGGCGGGGTCGCGCGGTTCGCTCATCAGCCAGAGTTGCCCGGCACTGATCCGCAGAAAGTAGTATTTCAGCGGCGGAATACCACCGTTTTCAGCGGTGTAGTCCTCCGCAGTTGCCTGATTCAATTCGGCCTGAATTTCAGTGCTGATCTTGTGCATTTCCTCGATGTTATAGCCGGGCGGCGCAAACATACTGCTAAAGGCTTTTGGCTCTTCGCCCTCAGGCAGGTATTCGGCGGCGGGCATAAATACCAGTGCCAAACCAAGGCTACCGACCAGCGTCAGAGCCATCGTCAGGTAGCGACGCTTGAGGGTGCAGCACAGCCAGTCAGTTATTTTCAGGATAGCTGCTTCGCGTTTGGAGCCTTCGCCCATGTCCATGCGCCCACCGATGGCGGCACTGGCGGCGGGCACCACAAACAGTGCAAACAGCATTGAGGCAAAAATAGAGGCAGAGATAGCCAGTGCGATATCGGAATAGAGTTGTCCCGCTTCGTCGGTAACAAATAGCACCGGCGCAAATACCAAAATGGTGGTAGCGCTGGATGCAATCACCGCGCTCCATACCTCGCGCACGCCGGTGACGGCGGCTTCGATACGATCCAACCCGCGTCGCCGCGCCTGTTCAATGCTTTCCAGCACCACAATACTGTTATCCACCGTCATACCAATCGCAAAGGCAATACCGGCGAGGGAGATCACGTTGATGGTGCGATCAAAGGCGGCCAGCCCAATGAAGGAGGCGATAGTGCACACCGGAATCCCCATCAAGCAGATGAGCGTAGCGCGGCCCGAACGCAGGAATAGGTACATCACCAGAGTGGCGAGCAGGGCGCCGAGGCAAAGGTTGGAGAAAACATTGCTGATGGAGCTCTCAACGTAGCGCACATCGTCGCCAATCATCAAAATGCGCAGGCCGTTGGGCTCCAGCAGGTCAACGCGCAATTTGTCGATCTCCGCGAGCATGGCGCGTTTGATATCGATAACGTTGGAACCCTGCTGGCGTTTGACGGCCAGGGTCAGTGCTTCCTCGCCGTTAACGATGGAGTAGCCGCGTTTCTCATAGTGATCAAGGCGGACTTCGGCGACATCTCCTAAACGGATATGGCTGCCATCGCTGTGGGTGATAATCAGGTTTTGCAGGTCGTTAATATCATCGAAGCGGCTGGTAGTGCGCAGCAAGTAACGGCGTTTGCCTTCGTTGATGTCGCCGGCGGATACATCGCGGTTACGGGCGCGAATGGCGTTGCTCACATCCTCCAGGCTCAGGTTGCGCTGGGCGATCCGCGCTGGGTCGACTTGAATCTGGATCTGGCGCAGGGTGTTGCTCATCTCGACTTGCGATACTCCGGCAACCCGCTCCATGCGCGGGCGCAGGTTGTCATCGATAAAATCGCTGATCATGTCCATATCCAAATCGCGTGGGTTGCCCACTTGCGGCAGCACGGCGAAATACATGAACGCATTTTCGGAAAAGGATTCGCTGTACAGGCGCGGTTGATCGACGTTTTCGGGGTAGTTGGGCACCTGGCTTAGGGCATTGGAAACCCGGATAAGCGCTTCATTGGCCTCGACTCCGATGGGGAATTCCAACTCGATCACGGCTGTGCCCATCTCGGCGAAGGATTCCATGCGGCTGAGGTTGGGCAGCGAACGCAGGTAGCGCTCCTGTTCCAGCAGGATTTCTTTTTCAATATCTTGCGGTGTCGCCCCCGGCCAGCCGGTTTCAACGGTGATGATGCGGGTATCCAGGTTGGGAATCATCTGCACCGGCATGCGCAGGGCTGCTGCCAAGCCGAGTACACACACAATCAGCACTATAACGCTCAGCAAGCGCCCTTGAAGAACCAGTTTTTCAATCATCGTTTTGGCCCTGCGCGCTGGATGTTGGGGCGGCGGTAATGGTCACTGATTGCTCATCACTTAACAGCTCGTTGCCGCGAATTACCACCTGCTCTCCGGCTTTTAACCCTTGTTCGACTAAATAACCGTCGCGCCCGCTGTTGCCCAGCGCAATCTGGCGGCGCTTGGCTTTACCGTTTTCCACCACAAAGACACTGAAGTTACCGTCGGCATTGCGTAGCACCGCATCGCGCGGCAATAACACAGCAGTCTTCGCTTGCTTGAACACTAAATGTGCACGGGCAGAGGCGCCCGGTACCAGTGCGGGCGAAGCCTCCGTTGCCGCGAGGCGCAGCAGGAAGCTGCGCGATGCGTCACCCACCGGCACTAGCGTGTCGATCCGCGCTGGAATCTGCAGGCCGGGTTGGGAATCAGGGCGGATCTGCACGGTTTGAATATGCTCGATGCTGGGCAGGTGTTCCTGCGGCAGCTGGACATCCAGGCGCAATAAATCCATTGAGACGAGGGTAAAAACTTGATCGCCCGGGTTTAACCATTGCCCCAGATCAGTCCACCGCGCACTGATCACCCCATCAAATGGCGCTTTGAGGTGATGTTTGGCTAAATGTTCGGCGGCGATACGCGCGTCGGCGCGGGCTTCCTGCAAGCGTGCCATTGCCAGTTTGGCTGCGCTTTCACGTGCGCTCACTTCACTCTGGGCAATATGACTTTGCTGTTTTAAGCGCAGTGCTTCATCGCGCAGGCGAGCGGCTTCAGTGGCGGCAGTTTCAGCGGCAGACAGCTGCGCCAGAGCGCGCTGGTGCTCCTGTTTGGCGATGCTGTCGTCCAACTCCAGCAGCAGATCACCCTGTTTAACGCGGCTGCCAAGGTCTACATGCAGGCGCTTGACTAGCGCATTAACGGAAACCGACAAGGTGGAATCGCGCAGGGCACGCAGCGTGCCACTCAGCTCCAACTCACTGCCCAGCGCCGTGGTTTCCAAGCGATGGGTAACAACTTGCAGCTCGTTGGGCTGAGCATTAATCGAATGGGATGTGGCCAACAATGGTAGAAACAGACAGGTGGTTAAGAGCAGGCGCTGCATAAGTCCTCATCAGTAGGGTAGGTGTCAGGGGGGCCATCTTAATGGGTTTAAGTTGGGAATCAATCTCATTTGATTAATGCTTTCACGTCTTAACACTTCTTCTTTGCTGGTTCTTATTGCGAATAAGTATCATTTATGAAAGCATGTGTGACTTTTCAGAAATGTGAGGCGACAGAGTGTTGTACCTCAGTGTTATACGACGAGACTTCTTATGACGACGTATTGGGTCACCATCAACCGTATCGCGGCGGCGCTTTTGGGCGGTTACGCATTTACCTGGGGTTTTACCGCACTCGGCATGGCCGGGTTGGTGGCGCTGGGTGTGGATTTTCACGAGGCCGAGACCGGGGTTTTACTACTCTCGTTTCTGGTGTTTTTGGGGTTATTCCTCTGGGCGTTTGCCGCCGCCAGTATGCTGCGGGTATGGGTCTTGTTGGGTAGTGGGGCAGTATTAATGACCTCGGCCGCTTGGGCGCTGCAACGCACCTTATTGGGCTGAGGTTTTCATGGTGGGAGATTTTAATGTTTAACAATTTTCGTCTATCAATGACATGGGTACACACCTGGTTTGGCCTGGTGCTGGGCTTTGTGCTCATGATTTGTTTCTTCTTTGGCGCGCTCTCGGTGTTTGATCGTGAGATTGACCGCTGGGCGATTCCTGACACCCGTTTCGAACCCCAGCCCATGCCGTCGTTTGATCATTTACTTAAACCGGTGTTTGAAAAACTGCGTGCACATCCAGACGATATGGCCGCAACCGCAGCGCGGGTAGTGGGCGATTTACCCCATCCAGACACTATGCCCATGGCATCGCTCTATGCCTACACCACACACCGCGACCCGGTATTGTCCATTGGTGCCGAGTTCAGTATCCCCAATAAACCCCTGAATCCAGCCGACGATCACCTGCACGTCCATGGTTGGGCGACCATCGATCCGCGCACCGGTGCGGCCATTCCCGACGATGCCTTAAAAATTGGCAGCCGCTGGTTTTATCCCATGCATTACAGCCTCAACTGGCATTGGAAAAATATTGGTTATTACATAGTCGGGCTGGCGGCTTTTGTGATGCTGGCGGCGCTGGTAACCGGGGTGATTATGCATCGCAAAATTTTCCGCGAGTTGTTTACCTTCCGCCCTAAAAAGCGCACCCAGCGCAGCGCTCTGGATTTGCACAATATGACCGGTGTGGTGGCCTTGCCTTTCCACTTCTTTTTTGCGTTTACCGGCTTGGTAATTTTTGCCAGCTTCTTTTACTTTCCTGTGTCGCACACCCTGCTCAAACCCTTGCATGACCAGCACGAGGTATTGGAGGCGGAGCGCACGGGGTTGCCGCATGAAGCAGCGGGTATTGCTGCGCCCATGGCATCGGTGGATGCCATGGTGGCCGAAGCGAAACGCCGCTGGGCGGCGCGCGATATGGCAGGCGAGGTGGGCTACCTGTTTGCCGATCATTTGGGCGACAAAAATGGCTACGTGAGTATTTATCGCGCGGGCAGCGACCGGGTTGCCTTGGTAGGTGAGGGCATTCACTTTAAAGCCAGTACCGGCGAAGTGTTGCGTGAGGACCCGCCGCGCACTGTGGTGTCTGAAGTCAATGAGTTTTTAACTGGTTTGCACTTGCAGCACTTTGAGCATTGGTTATTGCGCTGGCTTTATGTCATCGGTGGCTTGCTGGGCTGCATTTGTATCGCAACAGGTTTTATTTTCTTCGTCGAGAAGCGCAAGCAGCAACACGCCAAAACTCAAAGCCAGGGCAGCCGTATCGTGGATGCTTTGGCGGTTACTACGGTGACAGGAATGTTGATTGCCAGTTTCGCCATGCTGGTTGCGAATCGCCTATTACCCGCCGACCTGGCTGGAAAAGGCGATTGGGAAATCAATGCCTTTTGGTTCGCCTGGTTACTGGCCTTTTTACATGCGGCATGGCGCAGTGCACCCGTTGCCCGCGCCGCCCGCAACCCCGCTTGGCGCGAGCAGTGTTGGATCGCTGCTTTGTTGGCGGTTGCAGCCGTTGTACTTAACTGGCTCACCACTGGCGATCATTTGGTCAAAACTGTGTTTACCCACACCTATTGGCCGGTTGCAGGAGTGGATCTCAGTTTGCTGGCTACCGCGGCGCTCTCGGTGTTCGCCGCGCGCAAGTTGAAATTACGTGAGCAACCCGTCGCTAACATTGCTGGGCAAGACGCTGACATAGAACTTGTTGGGGATATGAAACATGTTTGAACCCTGGATTGTATTGATATTGGCAGGCATCAGTTGCCTTGTTGGTTTTGCCTGGCTGGCGTTGGCGATGAACGCCCACTGGCAACAAGTGATGGGAACAAGCGCACCCAGCACCCAGGTGCGAATCAAGCTCAGGTTGTTGGGGGGGCTCGGCCTTTTGTTGTCGGCCGTGCTGTGTTTTATCGCAGACCGTCCATCCATGGCGGTACTGGTTTGGATTATGTTCTTGGCGGCAGCGGCGCCGTCGGTTGGTATGTTGTTGAGCTGGCGCCCACAGTTGTTGCGGATGGTGTGGCCGAGCCGTTAAACACTTTTGCGTGTGCACAACATCCGGATTGAAGATGAGCCGTATGATTGGCTTAAACAAAAAGGCCCATTACGGGCCTTTTGGTTTTGTGAGGGTGGTGTTTTATGTGGCTGATGTTTAAGTGAGCGATGTTTTTACTGATTAAGTGTTGAGCGGTTTAAGCCGCAAAGAATCACAACTTCCACTTCACGGTGAGTGACACATTTCTCGGCTCGCCGTAGTTTGCGTAATCAATATTTGCCCAATAGATTTCGTCGAAGACGTTAGTTGCGCTCAGTGAGGCCGTCCAGCTTTCGTTGAAATTCCACGTGGCATAGAGGTTGGTAAGTAAGTAGGAATCCTGGGTGAATGTTGCATCCGTGCGAGTCGGATGAGTTACACCGTAGCCGATGGTTTCGCTTTGCCAGTTAACGCCGCCGCCCAAAACCAGCGGTGCCAATGCGCCCGAGAAATGGTAGTGGCTGGACAATTGCACCGAGTGTTCAGGCAGGTTGGTCCAGATGCGATCATTGGTGTGGCGCTTGGTATCTACGTACGTATAGCCAGCGTTAATCACCCACTGTGCGCTGAGGTTCCCGCTCAGGCTCAATTCAATACCTTCGCTTTCGGTGCCATTAACCCCCACATAGGCTGAGCTGCCATCCGGCAGTGAATTTTCCGGCTGGGTCATATCGCGCACGGCGTAGTTGTCCTGTTTGGTTTTGAACACCGCGGTAGATGCGAGCAGCTTGCCATCAAAAAACTCACCTTTCACACCCAGTTCGGCGTTGCTGCCAAGTACCGGCTCAAGCAAATTGTTGTCCTTATCCTTGTAGTTCTGCGGATTAAAAATATCGGTGTAGCTGGTGTAGAGCGAAAATTGTTTGCTCAAGTCATACACCAGCCCTGCATAAGATGTCAGTTCATTGTCGACCTCAAATGTGCCGGTCTTATTCACATAAGCACCGGTGGTATTGTAGTTGTCTGTTCCTGTCTCCCAGGAGGTGACACGGGCGCCGATTACGGCAGAGAGTGAATCCGTAAGGCTAAAACGGTTGGCGGTATAAACACCCATTTGTTCCGTTGTGGCGATACGGAATGCGCCTGTTCGGGAATAGGTGGGCTGCGGTGCCTTGCCATCGTAGTTCCAGGCATCGGGTACCAGATAACTCCAGGAGGCAACCGACGTATAACCGGGTGTATTGGATTCCATCTCATAACTATTGGCGCCAACGATCAAGGTGTGCTCGCGCCCCAGCCAGTGGTAATCACCGGTGAGGTAAAGATCGATGCTGTCACGGGTGTCGTCACCGGCGCCAACACCGGCTAACAGTCGCACGCCTTCTCCGGTTTCACGGTCAGGGAAACCTTGGGCATAAACCCGCAAGCTAAATACGTCGCCTTCAGTGCGGTTTACTGCAAAGCGCAGTTTCCAGTCCTCATTGAAATTGTGCTCTACATCGGCAAACAAGGTGCTGGATTCACGCTGCCAGGTTGTCCACTCGGGGGCAAAACTGGTCGATACGGGCAGCTTGGCTTTGGAGCCGTCAGCCGCGAACAGTGGGATGGTTCCCCAAATAGTGCCTTCGGGGTTGTTGTCCTGATTTTGATAGCCCACAGCAACCGTGGTTTTTTCACCAATATCGCCCTCTACAACACCCAATACCGCAGTTTTGTCTTCGCGATAGCGGTCGCGAAAACTGTCGGAATCCTGATAGGCGACAACAACCCGGCTGCGCAATTTTCCGTCGCTGGTCAGTGGCGTTGAGACATCCACAACGCCGCGCTGGCGATCCCATGAGCCCACACTGGCAGATGCTGATGCATCCAGCGTTTTACCCGGACGTTTGCGCACCAGATTCACAGTGGCCGAGGGCGTGCCAACCCCTGAGAGCAGGCCATTGGCACCGCGAATTACTTCCACTCGCTCATAAAGTGCCGTGTCGTATTCCTGGTTGGTAGAGCCGCTGTAGGTGGGGATGCCATCAACCTGAAAATCGGTGATTTGGAAACCGCGCGCAAAGTACAGTGGGCGCTGGGTGTCGTAGAGTGTGACGTTGACACCGGTGACATTCATCATCAGGTCATTCATGTCGGTCATGGAGGTCAGCTCAATCATTTCTTGTGATATTTCACTGATTGATTGCGGTAGTTCGCGCAGGGCAAAGGGAAGGCGAGTAGCGGTTTTTCGTTCCTGGTTGCGGCCGTCAACTTGAACCTCCTCGACATCCGGGCTGGCGGCTGCCAGTTGCATCGGCAAGTCGGTAGCCTGAGCTTCAGCCCCAAGTGCTCCGGCGGGCAAACCCAAGGTTAATGCGAGAGTGGTCATTGCCAGATGGCGGTTGGATGGATGCTTGGCGACAGTATTTACTCGTAATGAAAACGGAAAGTGAATCTTATTCATGGGGGTTTTAGAGCCTGAGAGAGAAGTTGATATTTTCGTTAAACATAATGATAATAATTAGCATTCGCATTTTAGGTCGCGAGATTTTCCCCCGTCAAGGAAAAACGTGCCAACAAACTTCTCTCCCCCCGCTATAAGGATCTCCATTAATGTTTACGAAACGCATACTGGCGCAGGCAGTAGCTACGCTGTTCGGCTTGGGTTTTAGCTTCACGGGTTTTGCGGCTGATGCAGACGTGCAAGCCGAACCGTTGCTTAAAGGCAGCAAAAAATCTGGCACTGGTAACGTATCAATTGAAGAGGTGATGGTGACCGGTAGTTACACCACGCGCTCTATGAACGGTGCAACCGGGCTTGAGATGAGCCTGCGTGAGACCCCGCAAACTGTCACCATCATGACCAGCCAGATGATTGAAGACAAAGCGTTGGTGGACATGGAGCAGGTGCTTGACCATGTTCCCGGTGTTAGCAAAGTGGGCGATGCCTCTGAGTACAGCATGGTATTCGTGCGCGGTTTCCAGTTGGATACCGGCGTGCAAGTGGATGGCATGATCACCACCCCCGCCAATTCAACTTATTCCGGCGACCTGAGCCAGAGTATTGATCCGGTGATTGCTGAGCGTATTGAGGTATTAAAAGGTGCAGCCGGTATTTTAGGTGGGCAGGGTGAGCCGTCAGCGACGGTGAATATGATCCGCAAGCGCCCGACGAGCGACTTCAAATCCTCTGTTTCTGTATCGGGCGGAAGTTGGGATAACTATCGCACCGAGGGCGATATATCGGGCGCTTTAAACGAGTCCGGCAGTGTGCGTGGCCGTATTGTAGGCGCTTATCTCGATGGCGATTCCTATATTGACCGTTACACGCGCGATAAATCGGTGATTTACGGCGTTATCGAAGCCGATCTTTCAGAGCAAACCACCGTCGCGCTATTGGCCGATAACACAGAAGTCAACGCCAGTGGTGTTTATAACTGGAGCTCCAATCCGGCGTTTTATACCGACGGCACGCTGATCGACCACGAGGTTTCTTACTCCACTGGCCAGCCATGGGCGCACCGCAACATCAAACAAAGCAGCGTGATGCCGGAGCTAAGGCACGATTTTGGCAACGGCTGGACAGTCAAAAGTAACTATCGCTACGCGACTGCATCGCAAGACGTAAGCAACGCAAACTTCGGTTCCTTTGTCGATAAGGTTACTGGCGCCTTTGTTGATCCCTGGTCGCCCCGGCCGACATCACTGCAATCGGATCGCGAATCCGATACCCAGAGTTTTAATCTGATGGTCAACGGTGATTTTGTCCTTTTTGAACGCGATCACGATGTGGTTTTAGGGCACAGCTACAGCAGTAATGAATTCACTATGTATATGTCGACGACTTACGTCGAGTCGCTCAATTTTTATGTTGAAAGTACGCCACCAGCACCTGATTACTCACAATCACACCGTCGTTACGGCAACCTTGAAGAGGGCACTCAATCGGGCACCTTTGGGACTGTGCGCTTTAACCTTGCCGACCCTTTGAAGGTAATGGTGGGTGGTCGTGTAAGCGACTGGAGTTATAAAAACACCGATCTGATTGGCAGTGCTGCGACCAAGCGTAGTTCTGAAAATAATGTTGTCACGCCCTATGCCGGACTAGTGTATGACTTGAGTGATGTTATGTCGGTTTACACTAGCTACACCGGTATTTTCTTACCGGTCAGTCAATACGGTGCGGATGGAAACATATTGGAACCTACCGAGGGTACTAATACCGAAGCCGGTATCAAGCTGGCGTTTTTCGACAATGATTTAAATATTTCTGCGGCGGTGTATCGCGCCAATAAAGACAATGTTTCTGAATATGCCAACTTGGGGCAACTACCCAATGGCAGTCATATCTACGAAAGTATCGATGGTATTAAGACCGACGGTTATGAGATTGAGATTGCCGGCGCCTTGAGCGAACAATGGAAGATCAGTGGTGGCTATACCCATAACGAAGCAGAAGATAAGGAGGGCAACCCGCGTCAGACGTACATCCCAAATGAAATGTTCAAGATTACCCACAGCTATACCTTTACAGATACTTGGGATGGCCTAACCTTGGGCGCCAGCGCGCGGTGGCAGAGCGATTCCTATTACAACTCCAGCATCGCTGCCAGCGTCAGTACAACGGGTGAACCTATTGATGTCAGACAGGTACAGCCGTCCTATTGGTTGGTCGATGTTATGGCGCGTTATGCATTGAATGAATCGCTATCGGTCTCACTCAATATCGATAACCTGTTCGACGAATTCTACAACCGCTCCATGTGGGGTTATGCCGATTTTGGTGAGCCGCGCAGCACAACATTGGGCATGAAATATAGGTTTTAAAGCAGTTGGTTTTTGTGAGCGCACTTATCAGCCGATAAGTGCCTTATAAAGATTAAACACCGATATCCCGCTAATCAGTAATCCCACCAAAATCAGTAAAGTTCTGGTCGAGAACTTTTTGCACGCATAGGCGGCGAAGGGGGCGGCGAATAATCCGCCTACAATCAACCCCGCGACCACATGCCAGATGGTTTCATCAACGAGAATAAACAGTGATGCGGCGCTGGTGAGCGTCAGAAAAAATTCAGCGAAGTTAACCGAGCCAATTGTGGTGCGTGGGTCATGGCCGGTACCGACCAATGTAGTAGTCACTACTGGCCCCCAACCGCCACCGCCTGAGGTATCCACAAAACCGCCCAATAGCGCGAGTTTGGCAACATGCTTGGGTTCACCTTTGCGCGTGGCAATATGTTTGCGAAACGCTTTGCTCAGCACGTATATACCCATCAACAATAAATACACGGTGATAAAGGGTTTCAAGGTGTCGCCGTCAATTTGAGTAACGAGCAGTGCACCGAGCAGGCCGCCGACAATGCCGGGAATCAATAAACGTAAAAATAATTTCTTATCAACATTTCCGAATTTGGCGTGGCTTATACCTGATATGCCGGTGGTAAAGACTTCTGCCATATGCACCGATGCGCTCGCCAATGCCGGTGATGCGCCGGTCGCGAGCAGAAAGCTGGTTGAGGTGAGGCCATAAGCCATACCCAATGCGCCATCGACTATTTGCGCCAACAACCCCACCAGTAAAGCATTCCAAAACATGGAGTCATTGAGTGTGGTTTTGATGGTAGTAACGCCTTCATCCCAGCTGCTGCCAAATACCTGTGCTGCGCCCAAAGCGACAAGGCCAATAAGTGTCAGTATCGCAAACCATACTGCGGTGCGGATAATTGGGTGGAGGGGAATTTGTTCTACAGGAGGAATGCCGAGTGCTTCATGTTCCTGGTTGATGGCGTTATCGGATAGGTCGAGGTCACGAATTTTCATTCAAGCGTATTTCCATTCCAGTGTTGGGTGAGCGCATCCTATTGAGATGCCACCGGTTTGAGAAATATCGACTTGTTATCAGCTTATAACATCTGGTCCAGGGAATAAGGTTATTGCCCTTGCCAGGAAAACTCAGGGGAGCAGGGTAACCCGGTTTCTCCCTCCCTCTTTGGAGCGGTAAAGGCCTTGGTCTGCTTTTTCGATCCAGTGACGATGATCGTGCAAGTCCTGATTCAGCTCTGCCACACCCATGCTAACGGTAAACTGAATTACGTGTCCCTCTGCGTAAATGGTAGATTCCTCGATGGTTTTTCGCAGGCGTTCGGCAAATACGCAGGCACCATCGCCATTGGTGTTGGTCAGGATAATGCCAAATTCTTCGCCGCCGTATCTACCGGGAATATCCAGATCGCGGGTGTGTTCCCGGATGGTTCTACTGACGGCGCGAATAGCTTCATCGCCTACTGTGTGGCCGTAGGTATCGTTAATTTTTTTGAAGTGATCGATATCCAGCATAATCAGGCTGGAAGGTTGTTCATACCGGTCAAAGCGTTTGAATTCTTGAATTAATCTCAACTCCCAGTAACCGCGATTAAATAAACCGGTCAGGTGATCAGTGCGGCTGAGGTTTTGCAGTTGTTTGTTAGCTTGTTGTTGTGCGAGTTTATTGACGGCGGTGTCGGTGACATCATAAATAATCAGGCAGATGTGACGTGCGACTCCATTGGTATCCAGTAGCGGGATAATGCTGCTATTTTGGTACATAAATTCAGCGGTGCCGGTAATAGGGCGATAATGCGGAAAGCGAAATAAATAAGGTCGCTGCTCCCAAGTAGTAAACGCAGTATTTTGAAGTACAAAAACGGATTGGGCTTTATGTTTGAACCAAGCTTCCGGGAGTTCAGGAAATGCTTCAAATAAGCTCTTACCCAATACTTTCTCTGGGGCTTTACCGCTGTGGTTTTGCATAAAACTATTCCACACATCGATGGTATAGTTTTCGTCCATTACAACGAGCCCGACATCAATATTTTGCAAAATGTCCATTTGCCAATGAACATCGTCGAACAGCTTGTTTGAATCTTTATTTTTCGCCATCGGTGTCATTCAACCTAATCAAGTAGGTAGTCGAGTTTTTCGGTTAAGCCCGAGATTGAGTGCTCGGCAACCACTAACAATAAGTCGCAATTAATTTTGTGATCTTCAATGGCGTAATTTATCTCTACCACCAATGCCTGTTTCCATTTCATATTATTATTTTGTAACAAGTCGGTAATGTTGCAGTGTTGCCCCAGTAGCATGGGTGGGCCAAAACTGAAATGGGTATCCAACTGTTCGGCAAGTCCGCGCAGGCAGGCTCCGTTAAGCACATTAGCGGTATCCATCAGTAATTCGTATTGCGCTTGTTCATCCGGTACTTTGTCGTATTTCAGCAATCGCGCCAGGTCGTTGAAGTCGGTACCGTGAAAGATCAACATGGCTTCACCTGCGATTCCACCGCCAATAAATCCCTGGCATACACCATGAACTACATCGTTGTGATTTTCGCGGTTGAGTGATTGAAGCGCCATGGCGATATCGGTTGGGTTTAATACGCTGACGTGAGGAATGGACAGCACCACAAATACATCCAGCAGGCGAGCCAAATGGGAGCCGGCTTGGCCCATGGCGACGTTGGTAATCTCTTGCAAACAGTCGCGCTGGTCTTCAGTAAGCAGGTATTCAGGCATAGTTTCGATCTTGTTATACGCATCTGGAGGATTAATTCAAGCTTAGCAGCAATCTGTAGCTTTGTTGCAAAAGATCCCGGCAGTGAAAAGCAAAGGTTTTCGGCTTCTTGCCAAGCCTGAACCAGGCTGATTTTTTATACTCTAAGTGTCTATCGGCTATGGTTTTTTAGGCTCTTTGTTTGTGGTGGAAAGTGTACTACCATGCCCTGAAGGTAGGTTGGCTGGCGTTGTCGATGGTATTGTCGATCGTGCGCTTTCTTGAATAATAGTTAATAGAGGCAATTATGAGTCGATGCAAGGTTATCTTGACGAACATCTGTGCATTTAATCCGCTTGGCTTTCTCAAGCCGGTTTCTGTTCTGGCACTGGGGCTGGGGTTCCTAACTGGTTGCAGTCCAAGCCCAACAGAAAATAGTTCATCCTCTTCCTCTACTGTGTCTATCGCATGGCAGCAGCCAACCGATAAAGTTGCCGCAGACTACCTTGAAAATTGCCAAGCTGATCACAGTCAAATCCTGGAGCAAATGAAGGCGTTTTCTGTTGAATCAAAACGCTATGAAGCAAAAGAATTGCTCTCGGCAATTAACAATATAGACCTGCTATTAGATAAACAAATGAGTTTGGCGAGCCTCTACGCCAATGTGCACCCCAACGAAGCCGTGCGTGTTAGCGCTGAAGAGTGCGAGCAAAAATTTGTAGAACTGATTAGCGAAATTAGTTTGTCGCGCCCACTTTACAATCATTTGGTGGCGGTAGATAACCAAGGGCTGGATGCGCTGGATAAACGTTTTCTCGAACATTTATTGCGCGACTTTAAACGCGCCGGTGTTGATAAAGATGAAGCAATCCGTAACCGCATTAAAAAACTGAATGAAGAAATCAATTTAATTGGTCAGAGTTTTGATAAAAACATTCGCGATGGCGCGCGCCAGCTGGTATTGGATTCTGTCGATGACTTAAAAGGTTTGCCGCAGGATTATATCGACGCTCACAAGCCGAATGATGAAGGCAAAATTGTTCTCACAACGGCTTATCCTGATTATGTTCCCTTCATGCAATACGCTGAAAGCGATGAGTTGCGCAAACAGTTCTACATTATTTTCCGCCAGCAAGCCTACCCTGAAAACAAAGCGGTCTTACAAAACCTGATTGAAAAACGCCATGAACTGGCAAAAGTTCTCGGCTATGAAAATTTCTCGGCGTTTGTCACAGAAGATAAAATGATTGGTTCGCCCGCTAACGCGCAAACTTTTATCGATAAAGTGTCTGGCGTTGCAACTCCGCGTGCAGAGCAGGAATATCAACAACTATTAGCGCGCCTGCAAAAAATAGATCCTACGGCGACCCGTGTTGCTGACTGGCAAAAAATGTACGTAGAAGATCTGGTAAAAAAAGAACAGTACCAAGTTAACGCACAAGAAGTGCGTCAGTATTTTCATTACGACAAGGTTAAACAGGGTATTTTTGACCTTGTACAGGCAATGTTTGGGGTGACCATCCGCCCGTGGCAAACGGATGTGTGGCATGAATCGGTAAACGCGTTTGAAATAGTGGAGGGTGATAAAGTTATCGGGCGTTTTTATCTGGATATGCACCCACGTACAGGCAAATATAAACATGCCGCCGCCTTTTCTGTTGTAAACGGTATTGAAGGTGTTCAATTACCTGTTGCTGCCTTAGTGTGTAATTTCCCCGGTGGGGATGGCAGTTCAGGCCTAATGGAACATGCTGACGTAGAAACTTTTCTGCACGAGTTTGGTCATTTGTTACACGGCATTTTTGCGGGTACCAACCAGCGTTGGATGTATTTTTCCGGCATTAAAACTGAGTGGGATTTTGTGGAAGCACCTTCGCAAATGTTGGAAGAGTGGGTGTGGGATGCTGAAACACTTGCTAGCTTTGCACAAAACGACAAAGGTGAAGTTATTCCGCCAGCACTGGTAGAAAAAATGATCGCTGCAAGGGATTTTGGCCGCGCCATGTGGACCAAGCATCAACTGTTTTATGCAGCCCTGTCATTGGGCCTCTACAACAATGATCCAGCGGCGCTGGATTTGAATGAGGCGATGAAAACAATCCAATCAACTTATTCTCCATTTGGTTATGTAGAAGATACCTACTTTTACGCCAGCTTCGGTCATCTCAATGGCTATTCCTCAATTTATTACACCTACATGTGGTCGCTGGTGATCGCCGCTGACATGCACAGCGAATTTGTGAAGAAAGGCTTGCGCAACCCTGAACTGGCAAACCATTTCCGTAAAACAGTACTCGAACCCGGTGGAAGCAAAGATGCAGCTGAATTGGTGCAGGATTTCCTGGGGCGCCCTTATAGTTTTGATGCGTTTGCGAAAGATTTAGCGACTGAGTAAAGAGAAGCCCGCACTGCAACCCCAGTGCGGGCTTTGTGGTTCATGCCTTACTTGACATTGGTTTTCTTATGAAATCTGCATTAAAAGTTTATCTTGTGATCGCCTTGAGTCTTTCTTTATTGTCATGCGGTGATCGGAAAACGTTGGTTGATATTGGTACGGAACAACAAATACTTCACATAGGGAATGGCACTGAGCCCGCCGAAATTGACCCCCATACAACGACAGGTATGCCTGAATACCATTTGCAAATGGCCTTATTTGAAGGCTTGGTTTCTAAACATCCTGAAACATTGGAAATTGTGCCTGCGGTTGCCGAACGATGGAGCATTTCTGAAGATGGTTTGGTGTATACCTTTCATATTCGCCCAACTGCAAAATGGTCAAATGGTGAGGCATTAGTTGCTGAGGATTTTGTTTTGTCCTGGCAGCGCGCGCTTTCAGTGGCTTTGGGTAATCAGTACGCCAGTATGCTTTACAGCATTAAAAATGCTGAAGCCTACCATTCAGGAAAGATTACAAATTTTTCTGAGGTTGGGGTGAAGGCAATTGATGAACATACATTGCAGGTCATTTTGGAAAACCCAACACCCTACTTTTTACAAATATTGGACCACCATAGTGCTTATCCTGTCCATGTGCCTACGCTGCTCAAATATGGTCGCATGGATGAAGCCGCTACACGCTGGACGCGCCCCGAAAATTTTGTAGGTAATGGTCCTTTTATTATCGAAGAATGGACTCCGGGAAAAGTGTTTTCCGTTGTACGTAACAATAATTATTGGGATTCTTCTACCGTTAAGCTAAATAAAATTAATTTCTATCCTATCGATCAAGCATTGGTTGAGGAGCGAATGTTCAAAGCAGGGCAGTTGCATAAAACTGAAACTATGCCCAGTACTAAAATTGAGCGCTATCGCGAGAAAAATTCTGCTCAATACAAAGGGAATTTATATTTCGGTACATATTATTATGCGTTTAACGTGACACAAAAGCCTCTAAATGACGTGCGTGTGCGCAAGGCACTTGCTTACACAGTTGATCGCGAGGCTATAACTAAAAATGTTACTCGCGGCGGGCAGTTGCCTACGTATGCACTCACACCGCCTGATACATTGGGCTATACACCTAATGCTAAAATGACCTATGACATTGAATTGGCGCGCAAGCTACTGGCTGAGGCAGGCTATCCCGATGGAAAAGGTTTCCCTAAATTAGAATTGGTTTATAACACCAGTCAGGATCACCAGAAAATTGCAGTTGCCATTCAACAAATGTGGAAGAAAGCGTTGAATATTGATGTCTCGTTGCAAAATCAGGAGTGGAAGGTTTTTTTGAGCAATCAACAATTGCTCAATTTTCAAATTGGACGACGAGGTTGGATCGGTGATTACATAGACCCGTACACCTTTCTTGAGCTGTTTATGACTGGCGGTGGGAATAACAATACTGGATGGGGTAATGCACGCTACGATGAGCTCATGCGCCTTTCAACATCCGCTAAATCTCGCGATGAGCGTTATGCCTATTTCCAAGAAGCCGAACAAATTCTTGTGGATGAAGCGCCAATTCTTCCCATCTACAACTACACCACTAATTATTTACTCTCGGAAGATGTAAAAGGTTATTTCCCCAATACTATGGATTATCACCCCTACAAATATATGTATTTGGAAGCCAGCAATAAGGGGGGCGAATAATGTTGCGATTTATTATTCAGCGCAGCCTACAAGCCATTCCCGTTTTGTTGCTGGTGGCAACAGTCACTTTTTTTATGATCAGAATGGCTCCCGGAGGCCCTTTTGATGCAGAGCGCGCAGTACCTCCAGAAGTACTTAAACATTTAAACGAGCGCTATCACCTTGATGATCCCTTATGGAAGCAGTATTTAGATTACATGGGTAATTTACTGCAGGGGGATTTTGGCCCTTCTTTTAAATATCCAACCCATACCGTAAATGACTTAATTGCAGCGGGTTTTCCCGCCACGGCGGAGCTATCGCTTTATGCAATTTTATTTGCACTAGTGGTGGGGCTTGCAGCCGGTATTTTTGCGTCCTTAAAAAGCAATACGCTGCAAGATTACATTCCCATGTCTGCTGCAATGATTGGTATTTGTATGCCGACTTTTGTGCTCGGGCCAATACTTTTATTGGTATTTGGAATCTGGTTGGGATGGTTGCCAGTAGCCGGTTGGGGGCAAATTGCGGGGGATAAAATTCTTCCCTCCATCACGTTGGGTTTTGCTTATGCAGCTTATATAGCGCGTATCAGTCGTGGTGGCATGCTGGATGTGTTGTCGCAGGATTATATTCGCACCGCAAAAGCCAAGGGTTTATCGACGGCGCGTATCGTATTTGTACATGCGCTGCGCGGGGGCATTACACCGGTTATTTCATTTCTTGGGCCAGCCATTGCGGGTTTGCTCGCTGGGTCATTTGTGGTTGAGTCTATTTTTCAAATTCCGGGGCTTGGGCGTTTTTATGTCATGGCGGCATTTAATCGCGATTACACGCTAATTCTCGGCCTAACCATTTTCTTCGCTTTTCTTATTGTGCTGTTTAATTTGCTGGCCGATATTGCGTTGGTCTGGTTAAACCCAAAAGTGCGTCAGGATCTTGGGGGTAAACAATAATGTCGGTTAATAGCTTGCCAGTTGAATTACTGGAGTCAGAAAAAGGGCGCTCTCTCACCCAGGATGCAATCGCCCGGCTCAAAAAAAATAAAATGGCAATGATTGGTCTGTTTATCATTTTGTTTATGGTGGTTATCGCACTACTTACGCCGTGGATCGCGCCTTACAGTTATGAAGAGCAAAATTTGGACCTCGGTGCTTCTGCTCCATCCGCGGCGCATTGGTTGGGTACGGATACACTTGGGCGCGATCAACTCACGCGCATTATGTACGGCAGCCGCATTTCATTGATGGTGGGCTTTATTGCAACGGCAGTCGCACTTACGATTGGTGTGCTCTGGGGCGCAATCGCCGGTTTTATTGGTGGCCGTGTTGATGCCGTGATGATGCGTATTGTCGATGCACTTTATGCCTTGCCGTTTACCATTTTTATTATTTTACTTACCGTCATTTTTGGTAGCAGTATGTTGCTATTGTTTTTGGCGATTGGTGCTGTTGAGTGGTTGACCATGGCGCGTATTGTGCGCGGGCAAGTGCTTAGCATTAAGCGACAAGAATTTGTTGAGGCGGCAATCTCCATGGGTTTATCGCCATGGCGGATTATCACTCGCCACTTAATTCCCAATGTGCTCGGGCCAGTCATCGTATACACCACACTGACTATTCCCAGTGTGATTTTGTTGGAATCATTTCTTAGCTTTTTAGGTCTCGGTATTCAACCACCAGCCAGTTCCTGGGGGTCATTAATTTCTGGCGGTGTGGAGACTATGGAGGAATATCCATGGTTACTTATCTTTCCCGGTTTAGTGCTAACTATCACGCTATTTTCTCTCAACTTCCTCGGTGATGGTTTGCGTGATGCGCTTGACCCACGAGCCTCCAAGGATTAAGTCATGAGCCAAGAAACATTATTAGCGGTTGAGAATTTGCGCGTGGTATTTAATACCCGCAATGGGCAAACAGTAGCGGTTGAAAATCTACATTTCTCACTCAAGGCCGGTGAAGTGCTGGGTATAGTGGGCGAGTCGGGTTCAGGTAAATCTGTAGCCTGTTATAGCTTGCTGGGGCTCATTCCTATGCCACCGGGAAAAATTGAATCTGGTCGTGCGTTATTTCATGGACAAGATCTGTTGCAAATGAGCGAAGCCGAGTTGCGTCAGGTTCGCGGCAATAAAATCGCCATGATTTTTCAAGATCCAATGACCTGTCTTAATCCAAACATGCGCATTGCGGATCAACTAACCGAAGTGTTATTGCAACATAAAGGGGTAAGTAAACAGCAGGCGCTTGAAAAGGCGATTGCTACGCTGCATGAAGTAGGTATTCAAGATGCAGCCAAACGTATACACGAATATCCGCACCAATTTTCCGGCGGTATGCGCCAACGCGTCATGATTGCGATGGCGTTATTGGCTGAGCCGGAGTTGTTAATTGCCGATGAACCAACCACGGCGCTGGATGTTACGGTACAAGCACAAATTCTCACCCTCATAAAACAACTGCAACAAACACGCAAGTTGGCAGTTATTTTTATCACCCATGATTTGGGCGTGGCTGCGCAAATGGCTGATCATGTATTGGTGATGGAAAAGGGTAAGCTGGTAGAGCAGGGTACTGCAGTGGGAATCTTTAAAAATCCTACACAGGAATATACGCGCAAATTATTGAGTGCAGTGCTGACTACCGCCAAACCGGTTCCAAGTGCTGTGCAACCGAATGAAGCGCCACTGCTGGAAATTAAAAAATTACAGGTTGGATTTCCTCACAGAGTTGGTGCTATTTTCAGAAGAGTAACTCGCTTTGCGCGCGGTGTGGATGATGTGAGTATCACTATTCGCCGTGGAGAAATTTTGGGTTTGGTGGGTGAATCCGGCTCAGGGAAATCAACCTTGGGGCGCAGTATTATTCGCTTGGTGGATGCGCAGTCCGGGGAGATTGTGTTTAACGGTAAAAATCTTCTTGCTGCAACTGAAGCGTATTTCAGTAGTGTCCGCCCCCAAATTCAAATGATCTTTCAAGACCCCTATGCATCGCTTAATCCGCGTATGACGGTATTTGATACTTTGGCTGAACCACTGTTAGTGCATAAGCTGGCCACTCAGGCCACCGTGCTTGAAAAAGTAAAAGAACTAATGGATGACGTTGGGCTGGATCGTCGGTTTATTCGCAAATATCCCCATGAGTTTTCCGGCGGTCAGCGTCAGCGTATCGCTATTGCTCGTGCTATTGCATTAAAACCGCGCTTGATTATTGCCGATGAGCCAGTCTCGGCACTCGACGTGACTATTCGTGCACAAATTCTCGCCCTGTTATTGGAGCTAACTCAAAAACACAATTTAACCATGTTGTTTATTTCGCACGACATGTCGGTAGTGCGTTATTTGTGTGACAGGGTGGTTGTAATGCAGAAAGGTAAATTGATAGAGGAAGGTGAAACAGAGCAATTGTTTGCATCGCCACAGCAAGAATACACCCGTCACTTACTAGCAGCGATTCCAACGTTATAGACCTGAAAGGATTTTTTATGAATCAGCCAGACGATAAACCCCAAGTTCCCGCTCCACAAACGAATAGTCCACAGAATGTGAATACACCAAAAACTGCATCACGCTCTGTTAATTGGCCGCTCGGTTTGGCTATTGTTGTGATTGGTGGCTTGTTGTTGGCGCGCAACCTGGGCTATGAATTATTCTTTTTGGATTTTCACAACTGGTGGGCATTTTTTATTTTGCTTGCTGCCATTGGGCCGCTACAGCAGGCATTCAGTTTTTATCGCAAAGAGGGGCTGGGCGTTGCTGTAGCCAACTCACTGGTGTCAGCGGGAACAATTGTGTTTGTCGCGCTGATGTTTTTGCTGGATCTTTCATTTTGGACTTGGTGGCCGCTGTTTGTAATTGTTGGTGGGCTTTACATGATGACAAGTCGCAGCCGTTAAACTTTCAACCGAGTGGTTGTGTGACTTTTTGCTTAAAAGGCTTGGTTATTTAAAACTACAATAAACTAGTTTTTTAAATTTCCCAGTTTTTTAATTCCATACCATTGTTGTCGGCCCTGATGCACCAGGCAAAATCATGCCAATCGCCCAGTACAATGCGCTCTGCAGGATGGTTGTTAGCCAACAGCTTATGGCGTGCAGGGCGGTGAGTGTGGCCGTGAATCATAACTTGTACTTTTGCCTCTTCCATCTGTTTAACTACTTCGGCCGGTGTTACATCCATTATATCTGCCGCTTTCAGGCTATTCATACTTTGGCTTTTATCACGCAGTTGCGCTGCTAATGCACGGCGTGCGGCAAGTGGCTGCGCAAGCACTTGTTGTTGCCATTGTGGGCTGCGAACCATTGCTCGAAATGCTTGGTAATCTTTATCGTCGGTGCAGAGCGCATCGCCATGAACCAGTAGCGTTGCTGTGCCATATAAATCAATAACGGTGCCTTCGGGGATAATTATCATGCCCGATTTTTTGGCGTAGCTATCGCCTAATAAAAAATCCCGGTTGCCATGCATAAAATAAATCGTGACGCCATTCCGGGTAAGTGCAAGTAATTCATCCGCTACTTGTTGCGGAAGCTCAGCGTCATCATCGTCGCCAATCCAGGCGTCAAAAAAATCACCAAGGATATAAAGTGATTCGGCGTTAATTGCTTGTGTATGCAAAAAATGAAAAAACGCCCGCGTGATCTGCGGGCGTGATTCGTGGAGATGTAAATCTGAAATAAACAGTGTGTACATATTATTCAGCGATAGTGGCGCTTTGAATAATAACGGCTTCTTTAGGTACGTCTTGATGGAAACCTTTGCTGCCAGTTTTTACACCTTTGATTTTGTTTACCACGTCCATGCCATTAACAACTTTACCAAACACACAGTAGCCCCAACCGGATGCATTTTTGCCTGAGTGATTGAGGAAGCTGTTGTCTTTTACGTTAATAAAGAATTGCGCGGTGGCGCTGTGCGGATCATTGGTGCGCGCCATAGCCAAAGTGCCGGTCAGGTTTTGCAGGCCATTGTCAGCTTCGTTCTGAATCATTTCACGGGTTTCTTTTTGTTGAAAATCTTCTGTAAAACCGCCACCTTGGATCATAAAGCCATCAATGACACGATGAAAAATAGTGCCGTTATAAAAGCCTTCTTCTACATATTGTTTAAAGTTGGCTGCGGTCTTGGGCGCTTTATCAAAATCCAGTTCAATAACGATATCGCCGTAGTTAGTGTGTAATGTGATCATGGTGAATCTCCCTTGAGATTTAGAGGGTGGTGCTGGAAAAAGCCGGTATGATACGCGCTCCCCCAAGGGGAAGGAATGCGTAAGTTATTAAATTTAAGATCAGAGAGAGTTATGCAACGCGGCAAATTTCTTACTATAGAAGGCACCGAAGGTGTCGGGAAGAGTACCAACTTGGCCTTTGTGCGTGATTGGTTGGAGGCCAAGGGTATTGAGGTAATTGTTACCCGCGAACCCGGCGGTACGCCTTTGGCAGAACAGATTCGCCACCTATTGCTTAGCAAACGTGATGAGCCAGTGGATGAGACGGCAGAACTCTTGCTGGTATTTGCCGCCCGTGCCCAGCATTTGGCACAGGTGATTAAGCCGGCGCTTGCGCGCGGTGCATGGGTATTGAGTGATCGTTTTACCGATGCGACCTACGCTTATCAGGGCGGTGGGCGCGGTTTGAGTAAATCAACCATCGAGCAGCTTGAGCAACTGGTGCAGGGAGATTTACGGCCTGATTTAACCTTAATTCTGGATATAGACGTTCAGCTTGGGCTGGATCGCGCTCGTCAGCGCGGTGAGTTGGATCGATTTGAGAGCGAAACTATCGTCTTTTTTGAGCGGGTTCGCGCCGCTTATCGCCAGCGCGCTTTGGCGGCACCAGGGCGCTACGCCTTGGTGGATGCGGGACAACCCCTGAGTGAAGTTCAAACTGATATAGATAAAGTGCTATCGGCGCTGCTGAATTAACTGCTTGCCCCGCTGTGTTAACAAGAAACTAAAACGCAGCTGGAGCTTCCACTCGTAATGGATTGCCGGTGATAGGGTGGTCAAACCATAGCTCCTGGGCGTGAAGTAACAGGCGCGGAGATTTGGCGAGTACATCGGCGGGTGCATAAAGTCCATCACCCAGCATTGGGTGCCCAAGGCTCAGCATGTGCACGCGCAACTGATGGGTTCGTCCACTAACTGGTTCAAGTAGGACGCGAGTGGTATTGGTGTCGCTATGGCGCTCTAGTACTTTGTAACGGGTATGGGCTGATTTGCCACTTTCAAAACACACTTTTTGCAACGGGCGATTGGGCCAATCGCAAATCAGCGGCAGCGTTATCTCGCCCTCATCCTCCGCCACCAGTCCCTCGACTACTGCCACATAACGCTTGTGAATATCACGCGCCTCAAACTTATGGGTAAGATTTTTCAACGTGAGGTAATTAAGGGGGAACATCACAATACCGGATGTACCTTGGTCCAACCTATGCACCACGCGGGCGTTAGGGTTGAATTTCAGTGCGCGATTGTAAAGGCAGTCTTGCTTATCAGGGCCTTTACCGGGTACGCAGAGCAGCCCTGCCGGCTTGTTCGCAATGAGCAAATCCTCGTCAAGGTAGAGAATGTCGAGCTGGGAATCGGTCATTGGCTGGCCTGAGGCTGAATTAAGCGGGCGCGGATTATCGCAAATTTGCTAAGCTTGCCCAATCTTTTATTCGTTTTGCTATTTTCGAGTAGTTTCATGAGTGATTTCCCGATTCATCCTTACCCTTGGCAATTACCTGAGTGGCAGCAGTTGGTGCAGCAACATACCGCCCGAAAGCTGCCTCATGCCATGATGTTTGCAGGGCCGCGCGGCATTGGTAAGCGTCATTTGGCCGATGCCTTGGCGCAGCTTTTGTTGTGCGATGCGCCCATTGAAGGCACTGCCTGTGGCAAATGCCGCGGCTGTGAATTGAATAAAGCCCATACCCATCCGGATCTGGTTTGGTTGGAGCCAGAAGAAGCGGGGAAGGCAATCAAGGTTGATCAGGTGCGTGAGTTAACCGAATCGCTCAGTAAAACTGCCCAGCAGGGCGGTTATAAAGTGGTCATTATCGAACCTGCTGAGGCGATGAATGGCAATGCGGCTAACGCGCTATTGAAATCTTTGGAAGAGCCGGCAGCAAATACCTTGCTGGTATTAATTGCGCACAGCCCCAGCGCAGTGCTGCCCACCATCCGCAGTCGCTGCCAATTGCGTAAATTTCCCATGCCGCGCAGCGAGCAGGTTATTCGTTGGTTATCACCGTTGTTAGTCGGCAGCAATGCCACACCAGAAAGCCTTTTGGCGGCGGCGCGTGGGTCGCCTTTAGCTGCGCTGGCGTTGCTGCAGGGGGATGCACTGGAGCAGCGTGAACAGACACTACAATTATTTACCCGCTTAAGTTTAGGGCAGGTGTCGGCGATAGAGGTGGCTGCCCAATGGCACGGCGGTGATGTACAAGGGCTGGTGGAATGGTTGCTCAGTTTGCTGCATAGCATAGCTCGCTGGAAAGCTGGAGCTGATGATGCGCAAATGCAGCACACACCGGTAGAGCTGCGCGAACGATTAAACCATCTGAATTTACCGCTGTTGCATCGCTATGTTGAAAAATTGATGCTCTCCAAAAGGCAACTTCTCAGCGGTGCAAACCCCAATAAGCAATTGTTATTGGAGGAATTATTGCTCGATTGGGGTGCCTTATTGCGCGCCAGCACGAATCGCGCAATGGCGTCTGGACACTAGTCAGCTAATCTATTAGTGTTCGATCTCATTGGCGCTCGTGTAGTTAAAAAAACGACAAACAGGATCAGTTATGCAACCGATTGGTGGTGGTGCCCGCAACGGCATACTTTCGTTAACGATCAAAGACAAGGCCGTACTTTATGCCGCATACATGCCATTCGTAAAAAATGGCGGCATGTTTATCCCGACTAACAAGACCTATAAATTGGGCGACGAAGTATTTATGTTGCTGAGTTTAATGGATGAGCCGGAGAAGATTCCGGTTGCCGGCAAAGTCGTCTGGGTAACACCAAAAGGTGCCCAGGGAAATCGGGCGGCGGGAATCGGTGTGCAGTTTAGTGATCAGGATAATACTGCTATCAACAAAATCGAAAATTACCTCGCTGGCATGCTCAGTTCAGACAAACCTACGCATACCATGTAAAATTCTTTACTCTTGATATGCGCAAAGCCAGGTCATGCCTGGCTTTGCTATTTTTATCGCCCGTACTTCTGTGAGTTGCCATGTTAATTGATTCCCACTGCCACCTTGATCGCCTAAAGCTTGATCCCTATGGCGGCGATTTAAGTGCTGCTATTGCCTCCGCCCATGAGCGCGGTATTCAACAAATGTTATGTATCGGTATTAGTTTGGAGAACATCCAAACGGTGATTGATATTGCTCAGGCGCATCCACGTGTAGTCGCGTCAGTTGGTGTTCATCCCTGTGATGTGAAAGAAGGGGCGGCAACTGCAGAGCAATTAATCAATTGGGCATCACAACCCAAAGTGGTTGCGCTAGGTGAAACGGGTTTGGACTATCACTACGAAACCGAAAGTAAAGATATCCAGCACGAAAGTTTTGCGTTGCATTTGAGCGTTGGTAAACAAATTGGTCTGCCCATTGTGGTGCATACCCGCGAAGCCAAAGCCGATACCCTTGCCTTGATTAAAACGCACGGCAGCCTTGAGCACAGCGGTGTGCTGCATTGTTTTACCGAAGATTGGGATATGGCCAAAGCCGCGCTGGATCTGAATTACTATATTTCGATTTCCGGTATTGTCACGTTCAAAACGGCTGAACAAATCCGCGATGTGGTGCGCAATATGCCAATCGATCGGTTGTTGGTGGAAACGGATTCGCCGTACCTCGCTCCAATTCCTTATCGCGGCAAACCTAACGAGCCGAAATACGTGCGCGAAGTTGCGCAGTTTGTGGCAGATGTACGCGGAATTCCGCTGCAAGAACTTGCGGAAAAAACGACCGAAAATTTTTATCGTTTGTTTAGTAAAGCGAAACAGTATTTGCCAGCTTAAAAACTCCGTCGTCATCCTCGCGTAGCGGGGATCCAGCTTTTAAAAGAGAAACAACATGAACGCCCAACAAATTAAAATCATGCTCGAACTGCAAGATGCAATGAATACCAAGGTGAATGCCAATTGGAAACAACAAGGCTATGAATGGTATCGCGCCATATGGGTGGAGTGTGCCGAGTTGATGGATCATTACGGTTGGAAATGGTGGAAAAAACAATCGCCCGATACCGAGCAAGTGGCATTAGAGCTGATTGATATCTGGCACTTTGGTCTGAGTATTTTGCTGCAGTCAGGCGCCGCTGTAGACGACATTGTTGCGCGCCTGCAAGGCGAGTTAGTTATTGCGACAGATGAACAAGATTTCCGTCTTGATTTGGAAAAGTTTGTCGCTGCTACTTTAGCCGATCGCCAATTTCACATCGGTTTATTCGCACGCTTAATGGCAGGTGTGGATATGAGTTTTGAGCAGCTCTATCGCGGTTACGTTGGTAAAAATGTACTCAATTTCTTCCGTCAGGATCATGGTTATAAAGACGGCAGCTACCGCAAGCACTGGCATGATGGCCGGGAAGATAATGAGCATTTGGTCGAAGCTGTGCTCAGTTTGGACGTGACCAAAGTTGAGTTCAAAGACGAGTTATATCAAGCATTGGCTCTGCGCTATCAAGAGTAAAACTTGATGAAGGATGCACTGGAGGCAATCCATGACGCGCACGCGCACGCGTGCAGGCTTCGTTTGGTTTGCCTTCTTCATCCAAAATATTAAATTCGCGGCAAGTGCTTGAGCGATTTTCATAAATGCTACAGCTAACCGCTGAACCTACATCCCCTGTCAATGCAGTACAGCGAGCTGGATTGGTTTCTGTTCCCTTCATACAGGCATGGTGCGGACTGATCTGTACTGTCAGTTCATCAGGGACCAGACCGCCAGTACTCTGACATTCACCCCAATAAAAAGACACGCGAAAGTGGGCACAGCAAGCCCCACAGCTAAGGCACGGCGATTCCTGACTCATTTAAATTCACATAAAGGGTTTTTAGGTAGGGAGAATCCCTGACTGCTCAAGAGAACTCTTGATGGGTGCTGATTGTGCTGCATCGGTTGAAATTTTCAAGTGGTTAAGGAAGCTTTATTTTTGCTCATTGAATCACCATCCGGCACTTGGCGTTTTTGTCGCTGTTAAACAGGGAGCGAATCACATGATTGGTTAACGATTGAAACCAAATCTCGTTTGATCCGTCAGATCCATACAGTTTGTAAAAAAGGAGTAAAGGGTATGACTGCACGTAAAGTTGATATTGCAATTATTGGCGCAGGTACAGCAGGGTTAAGTGCTTATCGCGCCGCCAAAAAATACACCGATAACCTTGTGCTTATTGAGGCGGCCCAACATGGAACCACCTGCGCTCGAGTCGGGTGTATGCCAAGTAAATTGCTGATTGCAGCTGCTGAGTATGCCCATCATGGTCAGCAAGGCGATATTTTTGGTGTGAGTTATGCGCCTCCGGTTATTAATGGCGCGGCGGTAATGCAGCGAATGCGTAGGGAGCGTGATAGATTTGTAAATTCTGTAATTGAATCCGTTGATGAGTTTCCTGACAACCACAAACTTAATGGTTATGCAAAATTTATCTCGCCAACAGAATTAGAGGTAACACAAACAGGTGGCAACAGCATAAAAGTAGATGCAGCGCGCATTATTATCGCGACGGGTTCTTCGCCATTCATTCCCAATTTTCTAACAACTGCCGGGAAGCGCGTAGTAACAAGTGACGATCTTTTTGAATGGCAGGATTTGCCATCGTCAATTGCAATTTTTGGCCCGGGCGTCATTGGTTTG
>Ga0307408_100000590_pt1 | contig 31207 bp, 16 predicted proteins | sample 322Cmetagenome_FD_202116 | JGI IMG/M metagenome (GOLD analysis project Ga0307408, IMG submission 202116) | Maize rhizosphere microbial communities from greenhouse at UC Davis, California, United States - 322HYB-C-3 | ecosystem: Host-associated > Plants > Roots > Rhizosphere > Soil | place...
TCGGACCGTAAAATAGGAGCAGATGTTGGCATTTATGAGCTGGACGTGGATGGCCAATACGAATACGAGAAACCAATGGAACGCGGCAACCACGAAGACGTAAGATGGGCTAAACTGAGTGGAAAAGATTCTCCGTCTTTATTAATAAAATCAGATGAAAACCTAATGCAGGTTTCAGCCCTTCCACATACCGACGAACAGATGTTTCCTGTAGAATATAAGATAGATTTACCAGCCAGCACGGCTACAGTATTCTGCCTTTCAACCCAAACCTTGGGGGTTGGTTCTAACGGCTGCGGCCCGAGGCCTTTAGAGAAATATCTCGTATGGTCTGACAATACGAATTTTTCTTACACCATGCAATTGAAAGCTGAGTAAAATATTCGGAATATATTTTTAGGCTTTCTTTAAGTCCTTGTGCTAAAAACCCGCTCTACGAACAATAGAGCGGGTTTTTAATTTGAGCACATGGTAACTACCAGGGACCCGCTTTACTTTTTCACAAAGTCGTAGACTTTTCCCGCTTCTGTCTGAATATCATACAGATTACCTTTTTCAACGGAGATTCCTTTTAAAGATGCGCTTTCAGAAATGCGAGGTTTTTGAATGTTTGTAATGGCATAGAAAGGATTCTGATTAGCTCCAGAAGCCTGCTTTAACGTTGAATTTCCTTTAATCGCCAGTATGTTGTATACTCTCAATCGGCAATTGCCACCCAATGTTGATTTAACTTTGAGGTTAGTAACCTGCCCCTCTTTCCAATCCATATCAATGATGTAACCGCCCCTGGCAATTAAGCCCTTCACGCTACCCTGCTTCCACTTATCGGGAATTGCCGGAAGGAGGTGAATGTCTCCATCGTGCGATTGCAAAAGCATCTCCGCAATTCCTGAGGTACAGCCAAAATTTCCGTCGATTTGGAATGGCGGATGGGCATCAAAAAGATTTGGATAGGTGCCGCCGTTTTGTCCGCTGGTTTCCATCGGGGCGGGGTTTAATTGATCCTGAATTAGTTTGTAAGCCCGGTTTCCATCCAACAAACGTGCCCACAGGTTAACTTTCCAGCCCATTGACCAACCTGTTGATTTATCGCCACGGGTAATAAGTGTATTTTTTGCAGCCTCAAAAAGTTCGGGAGAATTGTAAGGTGAAATCTGGGCACTTGGAAACAGGCCATATAAATGAGAAACGTGGCGGTGTTTGTCGTTCTCTTTATCCCAATCATTCAACCATTCCTGGAGCTGCCCGAAACGCCCTACCTGCATTGGCGGCAAGCGTTTAATTAATGCTTGAACAGTATCCGCAAATGCTTTATCTGTCCCTAAAATAGCCGATGAGCGGATTACATTTGAAAACACATCAAAAACCAGCTGATTGTCCATGGTTGCTCCGGCGGTTATTCCCACTCCGCTCATATAGGTGTTTTCGGGTGACATGGACGGTGCTACTACCAGCCATTTATTTTTTGGCTCTTCCTGCAATACATCTACATAGAATTGCGCAGCACCTTTTAAAACCGGGTAGTATTCTTTCAAAAACGCTTTGTCGCCGGTATACAGATAGTGTTGCCACAAGTGCTGGCTCAACCATGCGCCCCCCATAGGCCACATTCCGTAAAAGCCGCCGTCAACCGGGCCGGTAATTCTCCAGGCGTCGGTATTATGGTGAAGGTTCCACCCTCTTGCATGATACATTTGAGATGCACTTTCTTTTCCTGTTACCGAAAGGTCTTTTAGCATTTCAAACAGTGGCTGGTGCATTTCAGACAAGCCTGTTACTTCTGCAGGCCAGTAATTCATTTCAGTATTGATGTTGACGGTATACTTGCTATCCCATGGCGGAGTAAGTTTATCATTCCATTTTCCCTGAAGATTTGCCGGATGAGAACCAGGCATCGAACTTGAAATCAGCAAATAACGCCCGAATTGAAAATAAAGTGATGTCAAGGCTGGATCATTTCCCTGCCCAAATTCTGCGATACGAACATTAGTGGGCTTCTTAATAGCATCCGTACTACCGAGGTCAAGGCTTACCCGGTCGAAGTATTTTTTGTAGGAGGCAATATGTGATGCCTTGATAGCCTCATAATTCTTCTTAATTGCAGCAGTCAGATACCTGGCAGCTTTTTTAGCCTCATTACCGCTAATGTCTTTGTAATTAACATAGTTGGTGCCGATGGAAATGAAAAGCGTTACTGAATTGGCATTAGATACCAGAATGGTTGTATCGGTAGAAACTACTTTTCCTCCTTCGGCTTTTGGCTGTACCTGAACCTGGTAGCGTAGCCGTCCTTTTTTATTGTCTGTAGAACTTGAAAATCCGGAGAGCAGTAGTTTGCTATTCTGTGTTTTAACCTCGTATTGTTTAAAAGGGCTGTTCATCCCAAGCGTAAAAGAAATGCTTCCGGGTTTATCGGCAGTTAAGCGCACTAAAAGCACCTGATCTGGAATTGATGCGATGTACTCCCGCTTAAAATTTATGCCCTTATTTTTATACGAAACACTAGCTACGGCCTTGCTGATATCCAAATCGCGGCGATAGTTGCTTGCCTGATCCTGCCCCTGAAAACGAATAAACAGGTTTCCGGCAGTTTGATATTGCATTCCATAATTGAGATTTGCGGGTGCCTGCCTCGGGAAAGTTTTGTTGGATAAATCCTGCGCTTCCTTATACTTTCCTTCAAAAAGTAGGTTTCTGATTTGCTGTATGGATTCGTAAGCATTCTCAGGGATATTATTTCCTGGCTCTCCCGCCCAAATGGTTTCCTCGTTTAATTGCAAACGTTCGTTATTCAAATCGCCAAACACCATTGCGGCTAAACGCCCATTTCCTATAGGCAAAGCTTCATTCCAATTAGCTGCTGGTTTATCATACCACAAGCTTAGCTTATCAGATGTTTTTTGCGCAAATGATTTGATCGAGAATAGTAAGAGTAATGAAAGTAGAATTTTACTTCGTCTCATCTTTGATTGTTATATTATAGGTGTGTTATTTTTTTGTATTGAACCTTTTGTCATCTCGACGATAGGAGGCCACGAAGTAGCATTAAGGCGCTTTAAGTTTTCTCCTTCCGTCGAAATGACAAAGCCGGTTAGCCTGTATATCCCTTATGGAGATAACAAAAGTGTTAGCATTTGCTTTATTTCTTCGGCTCCCAATCGCCAAAAATCTCCTTTACTGAATATTGTTCGGCTTGCTCTTTAGTTAGTTGTTTAGACCAGGGCACCCGTTTTTCTGGCAGATATCCTCTTCCTTTATTTTTATATTCAGCGTAAAATGCAGTTTTTTCGTTATCCTGTTTGCCCCAGTTATGCCATCCTTCTGGCTTTATGAAAGCGGGAAGATTACACTTGATAAAAACCACACTGGCATAAGGCCTCCATGGCCTGCCAAGAAAAAATGATTTTTCAGGCTTGCCGATTATTTTACAGCCTAAAAAAACATAACCATATTTCTGCCCTTCTGGGGTTGATGCCGCCGTGATATAGCCTCCGCGCTTGCAGAAAATATCACACTTTTCAAATACGGCAGTAGCTGCACCAAAGATAAAATCGACAGTACCTTCGATATAGCATTTGTAAAAGTACTGGCGTGCGGTGTTGCCAAATGTATAAATGGTATCCTGAAAGCCCAGGAAACGGCAGTTCTTAAAAAACACCTTGTCTCCCCCGGCCGAAAGTGCTACCGCCTGCCCTACTGGGCCAGAGGAGTTTTCGAAGGTGATATTTTCAGCACTGAAATTATCACAGCGTATATAAACACTGGTTGAACCCGAAGTTCCTATATTTTTTCCAGCACTGTCTTTTTTGCTGGCGTAATCGTCATAGGTAATGATCGTTTTATTAACATCCTGCCCCAACAGAGTAATGTTTGTCTTGTTTTTTGCTATGTCCAGCTTCTCTTTGTAGACACCATTTTTTATGTAGATGATGATAGTACGGCTATTATTATCAGGCACTGAATTGATAGCCTCTTTTATAGTTTTGAAATTACCGGTACCATCCTGCGCTACTATAATTTGCTTTCCCTTAGCCAAACCACTTAAGGTTAGCGCGCTTAAAAACAACACCGTGAAGCCAATTTTTTTCAAAACATTTTTTTTAGTTATCTTCATAGATTTTGTGTTTTTGTGTGTGTGTGTGTGTGTGTGTGTGTGTGTGTGTGTGTGTGTGTGTGTGAAATAAATTTTTCCTTCCAAGAATAAGCTCTTAATAAAGCGGTTGGCGAAAGCACCAACCGCGGTAGTGCACCACTTTGTAATAATGATTAGGTTGGTTTTATACTTTACTGTTTCCTTCCATTAATTCTAATTATTTTGACTGCTCTGCAATAAGATCCTTTACAATCTCATTTGCATATACTTCGATGTTATCGTATCCGGTGCTTAAATCTCTTCCGTTTGCGTTTGCTTTGTTAGGATCTAGTTTTTTTGAAACTTCCCAGCTATCAGGCATACCGTCTTTATCTGTATCTAATGGTGCGGGAAGCGAAGTAAGAAGAGGCCAACCACCTACATCTGTAGCCCGGTCGATAATTCCGAAACGGCTGTACTGGTCGCCACTGGAACCGTTGGCTGTGTAAGTTTTGTTTTTAACATTATCCAGAATTCTTACATCAACAGCATCTCTTTTATAAGAAGCGCCAGAATATTGAACTACTTTATTGTAGGCTTCCTGGGCAGTGTGAGTCTTTACGTTATTATTAATAGGGTGAGGCTGACTTAATTTCATCGCAGCTTTATCAGCTTCAGAAATTGTTCCGTAATTGCTATGAAACTGATTGTAAACGCCATAAGTCCAGTTATCGTTACTTACGTTTGTACGTCCTTCAATTACATTTCCTGCAATATAGAACTTACCCCATTTATTGTAGAGCGCCGCTTCCGCTTCTGGTTTTGTATTCTTATCAGGAGAATAAATTCTGTCGATAACCCTGCTTTGAGTAGCTGGCCCCGGTTTATAATAGTTGTTAACAATGTTAATATTGCAGCCTTCACCGCCGTAAGCGCTGTTTCCACCCCAATTGTATAATACATTGTTTCTATAATCTATTAAATCTGTAAGCGCATAGGCACTATTAGCCCTTTCGCCGAAACGAGGATTGCGGCTATCGTGATGGGCTATCAGATTATGATGAAAAGAAGCATATTTCCCACCCCAAATGCCGCCATATCCATGCGAGCCTTTGTCGTGCGCCGAAACACGCAGGCTTTCTGATATTATACACCATTGTAAGGTAAAATTGTCGTTGTTGTAAAACGATACGCACTCATCTACAGACCAGCTCATAGAACAGTGGTCAACAATAATGTTTTTCTTCTCGAATGCGCCAATAGCATCGGCTTCAACCTGGGCTTCGTCCCCCATCCTGAAACGCATAAAACGGATAATCACATTTTCAGCATTCACCACAACCGGATGCCGTTTAATAGTTATCCCGCCACCGGGAGCCGTTTGGCCAGCAATAGTCACATTCCCATTGGAAATACCAAGCCGGCTTTGAAGTTCGATGGTTCCGCTTACGTCAAACACAATAATTCTTGCTCCGCTTGCATCAACGGCTGCCCTCAGGCTACCCGGGCCGGAGTCGTTCAAATTGGTAACTTTTATTACTTTTCCTCCCCTGCCCCCGGTAACATCTTTTCCAAAACCTTCCGCGCCGGGAAAAGCTAGGGCGGTTTCATTTATCGGTGTTGGCTTTCCCGTATTCGTTGCCTGGTTTTCACTTTTGGAAGATTTCTTACAAAAGGCTGTACTTAAAGCTACCGCCAGCAACAGTAGGGCCAAATTACTTTTTCTCATGCTTACTGTTAGTTTATTAGTCTTTAAACCCGTCGAGAGCCTGCCGCAGGAAGGTGCCTAAGGACGCGACAGGCTCATTCAAACGTTATATTTAAGAGAAACTGATGAATTCTAGTGAAATTAATATGCCCATCTCGGATCGCCGATAGTACTGCTGTTTGTGCTTGCGGTGAACAATGCCGCGGATGGGTCGGTAGTGGATTGGGGAAGCGCGAAATTTGTTGTGTTCATACCCCAGCCCAGATCAATGGAATAAGGATTTGCGATTCCAAGAGTTGACAAGTTTAACCCTGCTCCGTTTGGCGCTGTTACCAGCAACTTGAAGTAATTGTTGTTATTGAAAGTCAGTGAGCTGCCTGCTGCCGATCTTTGGGCCGCTGCATTCAAGCTTCCCCATAAACCGGTATTAGCCAGAATGCTATTGGTTATCGAAAAATTAACTTTATTAGCGTTGGCATCCACAAACAGATACTTGTTATTTCCCCCGAAGGCATTAAACGTACAATAGTCAAACGAAATTGTAGGAGTAGGAGCTCCTGTTAATGTAGTACTCATGTTCACCAAACCTTCACCCATTTGATAAAAAGTAGATTTCGATACAGTGATTGAAGTAAACTGCAGCTTCTCCAGCGAAAACATGTAGTAGCCCGATGAGGAGGCACTATATGTTTTGTCTATATTATAGATGATTGAATTAGTGATTGAAAATTTACCGGCTTTCTGCACTAAAGCTGCCGACCCATAATTTCCTCTAACAATACATCTTAGATAATCATGAATTACACAATTATCTATCTTGATATCACCAAATTCAGCGGCAGCGCTGTTAGTTGTTTGAGTTCCATATAACTGAAATACTGCAGTTCCATTAGAAGTACCGGAATAGTTGCCATCTATATCCAGGCCAATCAAAGTTATTCCCGCTCCATTTCCGGTAGGATTTAATTCTCTTGACTTAATTTTTGTATCAGCCGGGTTATTGGAAACCGACCTGATAGTAATGCTTTTCTCAACTATAAACGTGGCTGAGCTTAAGGTATAAGTACCTGGATTTAATCCGATTACATCTCCACTTACTGCATTTGCAATAGCGGTTGCCAAATTATCGGTTGGATTAAGCACTGTTGTAAAAACAGGCTCGGCAGCGGTTATAATACTTGCAAGGCCTTTACTTTTCCTTCCGGCCAACAACTGTACAGTATATGAGGTTCCAGGCAGAAGGCCGGTAATTAACTTTTGGCCAGCCGCTGCTTCTGCCGTTGAGATGTCTACGGTAGTTTCCTGTTCATTAATTTTTGATTTCAGCACAGCCTTATCAATGCCTGCAGTTGATGAATTAATTAACCAGTGCAATAAGACTGAGGTATTACCGATCTCAAAATCGCGAATTGGCCTTAAGTACTGCTGCCCGGTTATACGCATTGCCTTTCCAGGGAAAAGATACCTTGACTCCGGCGTTTCATTATACTGATTAACCTTTAACCGATAAAAATAAGGCGTGTTAATAGCAATATCCAGGTCGGTAAACAACGCACCTGTCGTATCAGTTACTCTCGAGTAATCAATAACAGAGAATAACGAATCTTTTGATAATTCGAGCGTGTAAGTAAGGGCCTTACCACTACCATAAAGGGGCAACTTCCAGTTAAAAATAGCAGAATCTTTAACAGTTCTTACCGTTAATCCAGATGGGGTGAAACTGCGGGCTGTAGATGGATCCTCAATTAATGTTTCCTCTTTACAGGATATTATTATACCTATGAATAGCAAACCAACAATAGTTATTGCAGATTTGAAAGTCTTTAAATTTATTTTCATCAGAATATCTTGTTCTTTAATGGTGATGAAGCCATCGTGAGCGTTTTATTCATCTCGGTTTGAGCTAACTCATGATAGTTTCTATCTATTAATATTTTCAGAAGAAGGCGGTACTAGCTCCTTCCCATTTTCGAATTATATTATGGGAACATCTAAAAACTGCTTTTTTTTAGCCTCATCCCTATCCCTTCTCCAAAAGAGAAGGGGACTTGGAGTTTTTAGAGTACCCTTATATCAAACAGCAATTAGTAGCCATAATTCTGAACCACAGCACCACGATTTTCATCCAAAACTTTTTGAGGATAAGGCAGAAGCTCCTTCTTGTTAGCTTCGAATTTTGCAGCATAGCTGTTATTGGCACCGCCTACATACTCTCTAAGCGTATACGCCCCTGTTGTGGCATTGTAAGAACCCATTTCGTTTCTCCACCATTTCTGGGTATACCCGGCTGGCGCAGATGTTAATGATGGATTAAAGGCAGCATAGTTAATTTTGCCTCCTGGCTGATCTGGTGTATTGGCTGGTACATACACATCCAGTGTTGCCATTTCTACCGGGCCACTTAAATTATTGAATGACGATGCTTTGAAATACAGATACTGAGGCATATTCTGATATTTTCCGGGTGCATTTACAGCAAATTGCTTCATGTTTTCACGCACTTCAGCAATTTTACTTGCCAGCATGTTCCAACGTATCAGGTCGTATTTACGCATTCCTTCACCTCCAAACTCCAGCAGCCTTTCTTTAACGATTGCGTTGAAAAAATCATCCCTGGATGTTGGAGTTACAGGTATTTCATTAGTTCCGTACGCACGCTTTTGCACCAATTGCAAAGCAGCGGCAGGAGTTATAGTACCTGTAAAATCCTGAAGTTCGTTGGCTGCCTCTGCATACATTAGTAAAACATCAGCATAGCGTACAATCGGCCAGTTAACCCCGTAAGTTCCGGTAACTGCCCCTGTAAAGGCTGTCCACGACTTACGAAACTTATTAAGGGTCATATTGATAGAACTTTGGCCAACTTTTACGTCTGTTGCTCCAGAAGCTTCAACATTATAGAGCGCAAGTGTCACATCACGCCTTACATCTTTTCCTGCCTCAAATTCATAAAAATAGGTAGGCAATGCAGTAACAGTACCGCCTGCACCACCCCAGGATGGTGAGTTGTTAAATCTCAAACCGTGGGAACTGCCCAAATAACTATCGTTTTGTTGGCCCCACATGGCTACCTCGAATATTAACTCATTGGTATTATCATAGCGGGTAGTTCCGTGTAAACTTTTGAAAATATTCTCATACACAGGATTTAAGCTATGCTGATTAGATTTGATAATGTCATTACATTCATCAAAGGCAATACGATAATATTTTTGATAATCGGCAGGGCGCTCCATCTTGTCCAAGCGAAGCGAATATCCTCCCCTTGCAAGTGCTATGCGTGCCCTTAAAGCCTTAACTGCAGCCTTTGTTAAGCGCAACGTCCCATACGACGGAATCTCATTTCTCCAGGGTACCCAAGCAGCTGCCTGGCCCAGGTCGTCTAATATCCTGTCGTAAGTTTCGTCTCGGTTTGTGTTTGGCACAAACTGTGAAGGCAGATCAGCCGCAGGAACAAACGTTGCTGGAACATCGCCCCAATTACGGATAAGCTCAGAATAATATAAAGCCCTTAGAGTAAGTGCCTCACCATAGTACATGCGCATTTTGGCTTTCTGTTCGGCAGTTCCGTTATTATAAAGGTTTGATAAAGGAATATACTTGCAAGCAACATTCGCTCTTTCTATACCCTGATACAGGTTGGCAAAAACGCGGAACAAAGTTTCGTTAGCCGGTATTTGTGCATAATTAGCCACCACATAATCTCTGAAGGTTTCAAAATTCAAAGCCCCTCTATAAGTAAAATCATCGCCCCCTAATGAATAATAAATGGAAAGTTGCCTTCCATACCCTGGGTCGCCGGCTAATTTAGTGTAGGCCCCAATAATTACACTGTTGGTATTTTCTACACTCTCAAAGGTTTGTTTTATGCTTAGTTTAGAAGGAGACTCGTACTCCAAAAAATCTTTTTTACAGGATGAGAAACTCGTAATGGCCGCCAATGCCACACCTGCTGTTATATGTTTAATGAATTTAGTGTTCATGTTTCTTTTAAATAATTGGTTTGTTAAAATGTCACGTTTACCCCGGCCAGCATGTATCTGCTGCGCGGATATGCGGAGTAATCAACCCCTGGTGTTAGCGGGTTGCTTCTTCTGGTACTTGCTTCAGGATCGAAGCCCGTATAGTTCGTGAAAGTGTATAAATTATTAACAGTGGCATAAACACGTAGCTTACTTAATGGCCTAACCCGCATAGTCAGCCTTTGAGGCAGAGTATAGCCAATGGTTAGATTCGTAATCCTTAAAAAAGAGCCATCTTCAATATTATCCGAGGTAGTGTTGTAGGTACCCCTTGTAGGAGAATAGATTTTGGCATCAACGTTCATTGCGTTTAACTGGTCAAAATCAGTTACAAAGGTTCCGTTCTCATCAAACCTGCGGTATCTGTCTTTAAACTTCTCCAATAAGTTGTTGCCCGTTGCACTTCTCACAGAACCGAACTCAACGCTGTTTGCATTGTATGTTTTGTTTCCGTATGAGAAGTTGATAAACAAGCTCATATCAAAATTTTTGTACGAAAACTGGTTATTAAAACCACCAAAAAATTTCGGCTGGACTGTACCTAACACGGTTCTGTCTTTCTCGGTAACAAGTGAATCGCCAGTGCTGGTAAGTTTCTTAAATTTAATTAAGCCTGGCTGAAGTGCCTGCCCAACCACAGCAGCATTATTAACTTTACCCGGTTTCAAAACCCATGTACCTTTTACAGGGTCTGATTTAGAGCGGTCAAAATCATCAACTGTATAGAATCCATCAGCTATATAGCCATAGTACTGTCCAACAGGCTTGCCAACTTCAACCCAGAAGTCCGAACCACTTCCGCCAGCCCATCCTGAGTTAACCGTATACGCAGCACCGTCGCCCTGAAGAGCTTTAATGGTATTCCTGTTAAAAGAAATGTTGAAGCTAGTGGTGTAAGTAAACTTCCGCGATTTTGCTATCAGTCCGGTTAATTGAACCTCAATCCCTTTGTTCTCGGTTTTACCAATATTTTGCTGTTGGGTTAAAAAACCAGTTTGTTGTGGGATATTAGCCAATAGAAGCAAGTCGCTGGTGCGGTTCAGATAAGCGTCGACAGAGGCATTTAAACGCCCTCTGAAAAAATCCATATCCAAACCAACGTTTCTGGATACTGTAGTTTCCCATTTCAAGTTAGGGTTTGCAAGTACGGCAGCATATAATCCTGGGGTTTGGGCAGCGTCTGAAACGGCATAACCTGCCTCCCTGGCACTGGTAGTGAATGTTGTTTCGAATAAACGGTCGTTGCTGATCCTGTTGTTTCCGGCAGTACCATAACTGGCACGGAACTTAATATTCTGAACCCAATTAGCATTTAGGTTCTTGAAGAATTTCTCTTCTGAAAGCCTCCAGGCAAATTGAGCCGATGGAAAAGTTCCCCATCTGTTTTGAGGTGCAAATTTTGAAGAACCATCTCTTCTTATCGACAAGGTAAGGTTATATTTTGAGGCATAAGAGTACATTGTCCTACCAAAGAAAGACAATAAGCGTTCGCCTGATACAGCGTTTGTTGGCGCATCTTGCACTGCTCCTGTTGGTGGGCTAGCCATCTGGATATTAGAGAATGCCTGATCTGGAGTTACCGAAGCCGGAAAATATTTGATAGTCATATTCGAGTTCTCAAAATCTCCAAGAAGAGTTTCCTGGCCCAGGAGGAAATCCACATCATGTTTTCCCCATGATTTAGGGTTAAAACTGATGGTATTACTGTTGGTAACATTTACGGCCCCGTTGTCAGAAAAGTTGATAAAAGGCATACTGCTATAAGTTGATGCAGAGTTTGTGCCCCTTACGGCAAAGCTTGTAAGGCCTGTAAACGTTTGATTGTTTGTTTGAGAATTATTGTACGCAATAAGGCTTCGCACAGCAAGTTGCGGCGTGATATTGTAATTAATTGTCCCGCTGGTAATCAGGTCATTCCGAGACGCATATTTGGTTTCATTAAGAGCTGAAGAAAGTGGGTTACTCAGATTTATGGTGTTATCATAAGCTGCATCCGGATCAGCATCCTCAACGTTTATTAAGCCCTGGTAGGGCTGGAAACGAACAGAATTCTTAAGCCTGTTGTTCGACTGTGAGCCTGTGCTTGAAGTACCTGCGCCGGTAATTTTTTGCCTGCTGTAACGAACATTCAAGCCTAACTTCAATTTCTTTGAGATATTATGGTCGAACCTGAAAGTAGCAAACGTACGTTTCAAACCCGAGTTAACCATGATACCGTCTTCATTCAGATTATTCGCACTGAAGTTATAGGTGGTATTTTCACTTCCTCCGTTTACTGTAATTATCTGAGTATTTGAAAAAGCATCTCTCCCAAAAACTTTATCCTGCCAGTCAACGAAAGGCATGCTTTTGTAGATCTCAAGATCGGTGAATAGTCCATAGTTTCTATCAAAACCGTTTAAAGAAGAAGTATCAGTGCTTAGAAAACCATTAAAATGTAACCTATTCAATTCGTATTGAAAGTTCGCGAAATCGTAAGGTTTCATCACGTCTATTTTATTAGTGATACTTCTTACCCCCGCATAAGCATCAAAAGAAACAGTAGTACGTCCGCGCTTTCCGCTTTTGGTTGTAATTATCACTACCCCATTGGCTCCACGAGCTCCGTAGATTGAGGTTGAGGCAAGATCTTTCAATACGTCAATAGATTGTATCTCATTTGGCGAAATAATAGATAAAGCTCTTTCCAGAGGAACACCGTCTACAATATAAAGTGGATTGTTATCCTGACTGAGAGAGGTTCCTCCCCGCACTTTAATCTCAATATCTGCTCCGGGGGCACCTTCTGTGGTATTTACAGAAACGCCTGCCAATTTGCCGGCTAAAGCTTCGGCAGCGGTGCTTACCGGAAAATCAGCAATATCTTTTGCCGAAATGCTTGACACAGATGCCGCCAATCTATCCCGGCTCACTGTTTTTCCATAACCAACATCAACTCTTACTTCTTGAAGCATGGTAGCATCCTCCTCTAATATTATGTTGAGGGTTGTTTGCTTGCCAACCTTAACTTCTTTCGTTTTAAACCCAATGAAACTAAAAGTTAGGGTAGTATTTTCATCTGGTACCTTTATAGTGTATTTACCGTTTGCATTGGTTGTGGCGCCCACGGTAGTACCCTTTATCTTTATCGTTACACCTGGCAAAGGCTCACCGCCTTTATCTTTCACAACACCTGTAACTGCTATTACATCCCGGTTTTGGCTAGCACCGCCTAGCTGTGCCAACGTTGTCATAGGAATAAAAAAGAAGGCGCCCACAACTAGCACCGTCAAGAAATAATAAAGTTGAATACAGGATCTGCTCCTGTAAAAATTTGAAATGTAATTTTTATCCATTCGAAAATTGGTTAAACAATTGGCATATGAAGCGAGACATTTTTCATCAAATGCCCCCACCTATAAATTGGTTACACTCTGCTTCACCGACACATTCCAGCGAACCATTGCATATGCAAAACTGGCCAATAGGCTAAAAAAAAAGAGGCAAAAATTATCCATAGGGGTATAATTTTTAGTCAGAAAGGCCATTAGAAAGCTATTAAAGGGCTTTTTTAGGAAGGCGGGCTGCCTTGACAAGGTTGGGCAAAGAATTGCAAAGCCGCCCAATTTTCAGGGCATTTTTCGAGGCCGGATTTCTTTAAGGCAGGAAATTAATAGCGGGCTTTGACAGGCTATTAGCGGAGGTTTACCTGTCCGTAGATTTTAGCAAAGCGCCTACGGATTGAGGCATGAAGAGGAGTCTCCAGACTCCTTCTTTTTAACGGCGAGTCTGGAGACTCGTTTCTATTTGCCAATCCGTAGTGACGCTACGCTTAACACTACGGACAGGTCCTGTTAAACCTACAGCTCACTTCGAAATCCTTAAGTTAACGGCGCCGGGCCTCCTTTATAGCTTTCACATATTCGGACGGCGTTTGCTGGTATTGCGCCTTAAAGCAAGAGCTAAAATATTTGGGGTTATTAAAGCCTACCGTATAGGCCACTATTGATACGTTGTCCTCACCAGCATCTAAAAGTTCTTTCCCTTTTCTGAGTCGGGTTTCCCGTACAAATTCAACCGGCGGTGTACCTGTTAAGCTTTTAAACTTCCGGTAAAAAGTAGAACGGCTCATCCCGATAGAGTCGGCAACATCATCAATATTGAACTGGGCATCATTTAGTTTACTTTCTACTATTTGCACTATCTTTTCCAGGAATTGCTGGTCGTACTCAGTAATTCCGGCAGTAGCGGTAGATACTTCTTCTCTATTCTGAAGCTGTTGGAATGCTGTTTTTCGCCGTTTTATAACACTGTTTATAGCAGTCTGCAGTAATTTCAGGTCAAAAGGTTTGGTTATGTAATAATCCGCTCCATACTTCAAGCCTTCAATCTGGCTTTCTATAGAATATTTAGCCGTTAATAATACAACAGGGATATGGCTGGTTTCGGGGCAATTCTTCAATTTGTCAAGCAACTGAATTCCATCAAGCTTGGGCATCATAATATCCGACAAAACCAGATCTGGAAGCTCTATTGTAGCTTTCTCAAACCCCTCCGCTCCGTCGCGTGCTGTTTCTACCCGGTAAAGACCGGAAAACTTGCTGGCAAGAAAATTTCTCAGGTCGTCATTATCTTCAACAATTAACACAAGGGGAAGATTATCAGTGCCTGAATCCTGGGAAAAAGTTATGCCCTCGGTAAGATTATCGGCCAGCAAATTATTTTCTATGCCATGTTGAATATCATCGGCTACGCCCTGGTTGACGGTTCCATAATGCTCCCTCCCCAATTTCAGCTCAACAATAACTCTAAGGCCGGTTGGCAGATTAGGTTCGGCGTATACTTTGCCTCCATGCAATTCAACCAATTCTTTGGTAAGTGCCAGCCCTATACCTGTTCCCTTAACGTGCTTTCCTGAACCTTGCTTACCCTCATAATATAGTTTAAAGATGTCTTGCAATTCCATTTCATCAACCCCTGGGCCTTCATCCGCAACCTCTATTCTAAAATAGCCAGAAGCATCATTTTTATTCACATTTACATAAATAGTGCTGTTATCCGGAGAGAATTTTATGGCATTAGCCAGCAAATTGTAAATAACAATTTCCAGTTTTTCGGCATCCACCCATACTTGTAAATCAGGAAGATTTGAATTGATTTCAAGTCGTAGATTTTTATGCGTAGTAACCTCTTTGAAATAATCAAACGAGCTCTTAATGAATGATATCAACTCGAGATCAACAGGTTGCAATGAGGCCTTGCCACTTTGTACCTTTCGTAAATCCAGCACCTGGTTTACCATGCGCAGCATACGCCGTGCATTTTTAATTACTACGTTGATATATTCTTTTCCCTTATCTGATAAACTCTCATGTTCAAGAATTTCTTCACTGGGATTGACGATCAGCGTAAGCGGCGTACGCAGCTCGTGAGATATTTGAGTAAAGAAGCTAAGCTTTAAGTCGGCCAGCCTGCGTTCTACTTCAATACCCTGTTTTAGTTTAAGCATAGTAGCGGCTAACCTTCTTACAAAAGAAAATGCAATCAAGAGCACAATGAGGTAAATAGTATAGGCCCACCAGGTTTTCCAGGGCGGCGGCAGTATGGTGATTCGCAGCGACCGGAAAGGGATTTGCTTATATAGCTCGCCGTTCAGGCTCTTTACTTCAAAGGTGTATTCGCCCGGAGGTAGTTTGGTGTATGTAGCCCTTCGCTGCCCTTCTGTATTCCGCCAAACGTTATCAAACCCAACCAGCCGCGAGGCGTAATTTAGCTTATCACTTGAATGGAAATCAAGAACAGCAAAATCAATGCTGATAACATTTTGGTCATACTTAAGTTCCACTTCCTCAGTGTTATTGATCGAATGGTTGAGCGGCGAATTTTCGTTAGGGGCAATATCTTTGCTATTAATCTGCAAATTGGTAAGTGCCATGGGGGCGCTAATCTTCTTTGTAAAAATTTTCTCCGGGTTGAATTCCAGGTACCCCCCGGTATTTCCGAAAACCAGCTCGCCACCTTTCAATTTTGTACATGATGCTTCTGAAAAACTCAAATCCTGAAGTCCATCATTATAATTGAAATTTTGAAATGTCCGTTTATCAATGGAAAACTTAGCAAGCCCATTTTGCGTCGCAACCCACAAGTTTCTCTTACTGTCTTCGGCACAGCTTAATAAGAAATCACTAGGCAGCCCATCTTTTGACGAATAGTTTGTAAATGAAAGTGCTTTCAGCGGATTATCTCCCTGAGCCAGATTCACGCCGCCAGTGGTTGTAAGCACCCACATTTGTTTCTGAGAATCGCGAAATATAAATTGAATATCATTTCCGCCAAGGCTGTGTATGTCTCCAGGTTCTTTCCTGTACTGGCTAAACACGTAGTTTTCTGCCCTTCCCGCATCGGGATTAAATATCAGAAGGCCTCCGGTTGTTCCTACCCATATTCTTCCCTCAGCATCTTCCGCCAGGTGGCGTATTTTAAGAAAACCGCCTTTAGGATAGTTTCTAAAACTGTTCTGAGTAGTTTTGAAGGTAGTTTTACCGCCATTTTCCTCAATCAAAACCAGGCCTTCATCAAAAGTACCTGCCCATACCCTCCCTTTTCGATCTTCCAATATGCAATAAATTGAATTATTGCTAAGGGCTGCAGGCTGGCCTTTATTGGCAAAATATTGGGTTACAGAGTAGGCTCCGCCTTTCGAATCTCTCGGACTGGCTTTAATTAGCCCGTTTGCCTTAGTACCCATCCAAAGCCTTCCTTTGCTATCTTCCAGAATAGAGTAAATTCCGGCTTCGTTTATCAGTTTTCCCTGCACGGGGGTAGGTATCCTTCTTCCGTTTTCATACACTAACAGCTCTCCGGACTTGGTGCCCAGCCATAACCTGTTATTTCGGCCGGCAGTTATACCTCGAACTTCATTGTCGGCACTCGAAGAACTCCCAGGATATATGGCGTGTTGCCTAAAATCATGTTCTTGAAATGTTAGCTTATTAATTCCGTCAAAGCCTGAGCCCAACCATAAAACTCCGGCAGGGTCATAAAAAAACCGTATGATTGTTTTAGGCAATTTAGGGCTATAATTTGCCCTTTCCACAGACAGGGGTTCAATAGATTTTCTCGCAGAGTTATAGAAACTTAACTGTCCGCGCAGCCTTATCCAAACAGTAGCGTTCTTGTCTTCAAAAACAGTTAATGCCCTTATTTTTGGGTTAAATGCATACTCTTTCTGCGGGAACAAATATTCGGGCTTTTTTAACCGTGGATCAAACCGTATTACGCCAAAGTTTTCAGATTCAATCCATAAAACACCGGAACTATCCTCGTACATATAGTATAAGGGCGACTTGTTGTTTGTTTTGAATAACACCTCGGCCATCCCATTCGGGGCCACCGCAATCAGCTCACCTACAGGGGTTGTACAATAAAGATTTTCTGATTTTTTTGACGCAATGGTATGATTGAGCCCCACAGGGGAAATAGTGTACGTTCTTACATCCTTAAAGGTGTGGTTAGTAAACACGAGCTCTCCCTTCCCGGTGGACAGACATAGATATTTCTTTGTTTCGGCGACTGCAGTAAAAGCCTTTCTGCTTAAAATACCCGTAGTCCGTGCTTTATAAAGGCCGGCAGCATCGGTACTCAAAACACTTAAACCGGCAGCGGTTCCAAGCCAAACATTGGTAAGCCGGTCGATATGAAAGAAGTTGATAGCATTTGATGCTATTTTATATGGAGCTTGTTGGCCGTTAGAAAAGATGAAGAATGTTGGCTTTGAGGCGGCAGAATTCGCTATCATCAGCACGCCATGCCCTTCGGTTTTTAGCCATACGCGGCCATTCTTTATAGAGAGTATCTTCAAAAAAGCTATTTTTCCGAGAGATGCATCTTTTAATAGATCTGTAAGCGAAGTGAAGTCCTGAGTGCGTTTATCAAAGCGATAAACCTGCTTATCATAGGCCCTTATCCATAAATAACGGCCCTGGGAATCTTCTACAATCTCATCAATACGATTACTTTTCAGGCTCGACCTATCGCCCGGATAGGACTTAAATGTAAGGAAGTTATACCCATCGAACCGGGAAAGCCCAGCCCAGGAACCAAACCACATAAAGCCTTCACTATCTTTTGTAATATCGGTAACCCGGTTGTCTGACAAGCCGTCTGCTGTTGAATAATGCTTTACATTGGTTACAAGCTGTGCATAGCTTTGAATTCTGATAACCAGAAACACGAATACGATAAAGACATTACCCCTTAAAGACATTTGAAGACGACAATTGGCCAATTGGTTAGAACTACAAATATGCATTATTATCGGCTATTCCGGCGAAAAAGATGCCTATTGCATATTCATCATTTATACAAATCCTTTAGAAAGGCCGAAATTATAAAGGATTTTAAATTTGGCCTTAGGCCATTAAGCTAAAAATTTCAGGTTCTCAAAATGAAATAAAAAAAAAGCGTCCTATGACAGAACGCTCTTCCAATAATAAATAAAAAGGAACTAAATTCTTCTTTCGGGATTATAAGCGATTAAATACTGGCAAGTGAGCGTTGGTGGGCCACCAGGTGCATTGCCAGTAGGTTTAATTACTGAAGCAAGCCTCTTAGCAATTAAATCCCATACCTGGGCAGAAGTTTCGGGTAACACCTTTATTGAAAGCGTAGGATAAAATCCGTTCTCAATATTCTCTTTTTCAAGGGCAGTAGCCATTTTTATAATCCATGCTTCTGCTTTAAATCCATATTCAATAGCATAGTTTTTTAGCTCGAATGCAAAAGTTCTCGCTAATTTATCTAGTGGTTCGTTCATCTATTTTTTGCCTTTCTTGTGCGCAACGATTTCTGGCTTTGTTGGCATATTTTTATCTGTTTGATAATTAGACGTTTTGGTCTTTTCTGTTAGGCTTGGAGCCTTTTTTTTGTCTCTGCTCATAATTGAACTGTTTAAATGGATTAAAACCTGAAATACTTTACAGGAAATGATGGTAGTGCAATGTTCTGGTTTTGTAAGGGGTAATAATTAACGGGATACCAAAACTGATCCGTAATTGTTTTATTTCGAAGATATTAGCAATGTAAGATTATAAAAGGACAAACCTGCCTTTTTTTTCAATTATCTTTTATCATGCTTTAATAGATGAAATTCTCCAGCGTAAAATTTTAGATACAAAGAGGCTTTAATTAGCCTTAGGCCTAATATCTGCAACAAATAACCGCCATCTTTAAACTTCCTGATAACCTGGTTTTCAACAGTTCTTTTTCCTGTTATCAATTAAAGGTATCTTCGTGGTATGGGAATGCCTCTCAGAATTACATTTAAGGACAAAGACTACAATTTCCAGGTCGCCAATACCGAGCCCATTACAAAGGCTACTACCAGAATTCCTATCATTTTGCAGGGACAGAATTTGAACCTTGTTAAGGGGACTAAAAGCTGGGCTTTGGAAAACCACGAGGAAAATATTGATGCAGCTTTAATTCAGGCGATTGGAAGGGCAATTGAATTGAGGTTCAGATTGTAATTTAAACCAGCGTTTGAATCTTCGCAAGCAAGGCTTGCTTGCTCCATGATATCGAATATATGGGGCATTTTTTATGTGCGTTATGCCATGCATTCTCATTTTTACCAACGGCTTCTTATCATTAGTACACTATTAAAATAAAATGGGGCCCCAACCATGTGAGCACCCCATAATAATTTTCGTACTTAAAGGACTAATTGATAATTACGGAGTGAGTATCCCTAAAATTTCCAAGATTCACTTTGATATAATATACACCTGCAGGTAATCCCTGGAGATTCATTTCTTTCCCGAAAGGCCCGTTCTTAATATGGGTAACCGATTTTACCAGCGTGCCGCCTGTATTATAAATAGAGATGATCACTTTTCCATTATCCGGACTATTTAAATTCAACTTAAAAATTCCGTTGGATGGATTCGGATACACAGCAACTGAAGGCCCTTCAGAAACACTTGGTTCAAGAACCGTGTTAGCTGAAATTCTGGATAGGGTATTTGTTGAACATCCACCCAGGCTGTCGCCATGGTCGAGATGCGCCTGAACCGAGCTGGAGGCAACACAAATGGTTGATCCGTTATGGCATATCATCACTTTATCGTCCTTGCTGCCACAGGTTACATCTACCACATCGATATCTACTAAGGCCGCAGCCGTGCAACCTTTAGCATCTGTAATTGTTGCCGTGTAGGTTCCGGCTGCACTTACACTAATGGAAGAGGTAGTTTCTCCTGTATTCCAGAGGTAAGTATAAGGAGCTGTGCCACCTGTTGCTAATGCAGTTATGGTAAGAGATTCCGGCCCATAGCCATGATACAACGTGTTAGCTACATCTACACTCTGATTGACAGCATATACCGTAGGAATGTTTGCTGTTAGTGCTTCATTGACGGTTATAGTGGTGCTACCCGTTGTTTTGTTGTTGTGGACATCTGTAACGATCCAGCTGATCGTAGAAACACCTGGATTAAAGCTTCCACTGGCATCAGGCCCTGTTCCACTTCTTACAGTGGCACCGCTTATGCTATAGGCAATATCCCCTACTCCACAATTATCATTAGCAACTAAAGCTGGCACGGTATACAATGTTTCGCTGTAGCACAGAGCCTGAGCAGGTGGAACTGTTAAAACTGGGCCCTGGGTATCTCTCACGGTTACTGTTTGAGCCGCTGTTGCAGCATTCCCCTGTGCATCCTTCACCGTCCAGGTAACAATGGTGGTACCAATAGGATAAGCCTCAGGAGCATCGTTTGTTACCATTAAACCTGCAGTATCAGTACAATTGTCTGAAATAGCTGGTTGAGCTAATGCCACACCTGTTGCAGTGCATCCCTCGTTGGTAGCAACACTTAAGCTGTCTACTGATAGAACGGGGCTGATAGAATCGATTACTGTTACATCAAAACTATAATTAACCGAACCGGAAGAATTGCTGGCGGTTACCCTTACATTGGTAATGCCCTTATTGAACACGCTGCCAGAACCGGTACCAATTCCTGAACCGGTAGTAGCTCCGTTGAAAGTATAAGTATGGGTGGGAGCCGGGAAACCCTTAGCTTCGGCAATGTAATTTACCACTGCGTCGCAGCCATCAGCACGTGTGCTCTTGCTGCTGTTCTTAACCGCTGGAGCTTCAATATACTTAACCTCTATGTTGGGCACGGGCGCCGCTGCCATATCATAACCAAGGAAGAAACCTGGATGCGGTGGCTGATTGTAGCCGGAATTTTGCCATGCAATAGCGGTACGGTACTGCGGATCGTGCATTAATGTATAAATTCTATGTTCTGTAGGAATATTAGTAGTGAAAAGAATCAGCGCTGTGTTATCAGAACGGCGCAGGATAATTTCCTCCCTCCAGTCACCCAAGATATCAGCAGTGAGGCATGGATTCTTTTTACTGTCATTATTAGATGAAACCGGAGCAGCCTGATAGATGGTGAATAAACGGTTGAGTGATTTTGTAGCCGGATTCCATTTGTCCATAATAGTTCCATCCAGCACCTCGCGGCCTAAATCGCCGTCCCACCATACAGCATGGTTAACCGCCTGGCTGCCGTTTGATGGCTTGGCTGTACCAATTTCACCATCCTGAACATTGTAAAGGGTACCCGAAGAGCTCCACATTTCATAACCTCTGTGGTTAGGGTCTATATCGGCAGCTAAAGCTCTTCCCACATCGCCTGTGGTAGGCACTCCAAAGATCATTTCACCTGTTTTCGCGTCATTAAGCCGTAAACCATACGGACTGTACTGGCCCGGAGACTCGAGGCATTGCCAGATCTCCAGTCCCGGCCGGCCTGGGTCCATGTCCGACATGTGTAGGGCATCGCCATGGCCCTGGCCGTAAGTCCAAAGGCGTTTACCATTATCGTTGATTGCACTCGATCCGTTAATAACTTCGTCTTTACCATCACCGTCTACATCGCCCACAGTCATTTGGTGGTTACCCTGGCTGGAAAAGGCATTATTAGCCGGATCGCTGGGATCCTTGCTGTCAAATATCCAACGAAGAGTAAGTTGGCCATCGCGCCAATCGTAAGCGGCACGAACCAGCTTGTCATAATATCCGCGGCCCACAATCAGGCTCGGGCGGGCGCCATCGAGGTAAGCAACTGCCGATACAAAGCGATCCTGGCGGTTGCCATAATTGTCCCCCCAATCAGAAACATTGCCTCTGGCTGGCTGATAGCTAACTGTGGCCATAGCAGCACCGGTTAGCCCGTTGAATACAGTCAGAAACTCAGGCCCTTGCTGCACCCATCCGCCAGAATTTCGGTAATCAACATTGGGGTTTCCGATTACTTTACCGGTACCGTCAACAGTGCCGTCGGCAGTTTTCAAAATAATTTCGGCTTTTCCGTCTCCATCAAAGTCATATACCATAAACGGATTAAAGTGAGGGCCTCCATTCATATTAATACCCAGGTCGATACGCCACAAGCGAGTACCGTTCAGTCTATAGCAGTCAAAGATTTGGTTTCCGCTATAGCCGCCTGAATTATGATTGGCAACGGTTGGCTCCCATTTTAAGATGACCTCATATTCTCCATCGCCGTCCACATCGCCCACACTGGCATCATTTGCCGTATAGGTATAAGCCTTTCCATCTGGTGTGGTACCGCCTGGAGGGATTTGCAAAGGAATAGATAACTGATTGTTTGACCATACCGGAGCGGCTGTGGAAGCAGCCCCCTCCACTCCGTTAATTACGGCTTTTACGGTATAACTGCTATTAAGGGTAGTATTGTCAAGGAAGTTAGTTGAAGTTGTGATCGGTGTGGCATTTAGCTTCACACTATCACGGTAAATATTAAAGGCGATGCCAGAAGGATCATTACCCAGCAGGCGCCAGCTAATAAAAACCTGACTGCTCGATTTACGCAGGGCTACTACTCCCCTGTTCAGATATTCCATTTGTCTCGGAGTGCTTACAACCTCATCGGGTACTGCCAGGGTGTTTAATCGAACCACATCGCCATAAGTAGTACCGCCAGCATTAATAGCATATGCCCTTACATAATATAAAGTAGCCGGGCTTAGGCCGGGCATAACCACCGTGTACGATCCCGTGTCGGCAGTGCTGGCTACAACCTTGCTATGGGCAGTTGTAGGATTTCCAGTGATATTGTACACAACTCCTCTTTCTGTAATTGGCGATCCTCCGTCGGATGTGATGTTGCCACCTGCAACAGCAGAGGTGCTTGTAATACCGGAAATAGCCTTCGTACTGAGCACAGCCGGTGGTGGCGCAGGAGCATAAATGCGGGCAATTGGAGTACTGATGCCACTTGAGTTGTTTTTTGTGTAAACGACGAGAGGATACTGGCTCCCCGTGGCAATAGCGAGGTTGCCCACTGGCTCGTCAATGCCCCGCACTACCGAAGGATCTTTCATTTCCGTCCATGCACTAGCGCCTGCTGCTTGTTTAAAAACACGGGCAACACTAGCAAAAGTGCTTGAAATGCCATCGATAAATGAGCAATACAGGTTACCGGACATATCATTGATCAGGCTGATATTTGGGGCGTCCCGCGACGAAAGGCTGGTTGCTGAGCTCCAGGTTCCAGCGGCTTTATTATAAACGATCACCGTAGCCCTGTTTGAATTGCCCGTATTAAAATAGGCGATAGTTGGATTTCCGGTAGAATTAAGTGCCATGCTGGTATGGCGAATGCCACCTATATTTACAAGGACCGGTGTCCAGATACCGCTGTTGCATTGGTTAAGCGCCAGGCTACCGGTGGTAGAATTAGTAGCAGACAAGCTGGAAAACGCCAACCAGGGTACATCTGCCTCATCAATCACCAGGCTCGGAGCTACAGCTTTAGCCACTGCATTCACGGGGCCAACGCCTACAGTTACCCATGAAGTTCCATCAAACTTCTTCACATAAGGCGTCAGGTTTGCACCGTCGCCAAAGGCGATATAGGGCAGGTTGTCTGAATCAAATGCCAGTGAACTACGAGGTGTAGAGCTGTACTGAGACACGTTATTATTTACCGAGCCTGAAGAAACATACAGGTTATTACTATCGCCATTCATCGGCTCCCAAACCAGGATACTGTCGTTATATGTCTTTACCGCTAATTTATTCCCATTGGAGGCATCAACATATGTAACATAAAGCTTGCTGGCCTTATCCAGATATATCCTGGTATATGTAAGGTTAGAACCAATGTTATCCCCAACCTGTTCCCAGGCCCCGGTACCTGGATTTCTTCTTTTTACCTTGGCAACCGGGCCAGTGCCTTCCCTGAAAACAACATAAGGTACATCGTTCAATACGGTGATCGAAGTGTAAGAAGAGGCTACAGCAGATATTTGGTTTTCATTGCCCAAAATATTCCATTTCTGTGCAAGGGAGAAGTTTAGATTCCAAAGGTTTAAAACTGCAAAAACAGCAATTCTTAAAGTGCCCTTTCTGAAAAAAAATTCTGTAAGCCCCGGAAGTTGCTCCTTAAATAAAATAAGTCCTCGTAAAATTTTAATCATGTTTTTCTTTTTTTGGTTAGTAAGTGGTTAATATTAACTGGGTTAGTAAGCTATAGCGATATTTTTAAGCATTGAGTATAATACCGGCTAGCCAGCTCGCCATTTTCGACGTAGGAGAAATCTTAAAGCGCTTTGTTAGGCCTATTGCCCAGGATTTATTAAGAGGTTGATTTGTTCTTCAGCGGCCTTAATGCTACTTCCTGGTCTCCTTCGTTATAATGACAAAGTTTCTGCTTATTGCGAATAATATCCTTATAACCTGAGTTCGATTAATATTTTTCATTTGAACAGTTTTAAACAAGCGACTTGTATTCCATTGAAAATCAACATTTTGTTTTTAGTGCAAATTTAATTAGGACTGTCCTCCGCTGGCGGAGGTGTCCCGAAGTTTCGGGAAGGTGGTTAATGCGCTTAATTATAACATATCGCATATTCCTCCCCCCTCCCAATGCTATTAAGTTAAGAGCATAGAGGTGCTGGTGGGGACACCAGCACCGGGAATTCTCCGTGGTTGGTGTCCCCACCAACCCCTTAACTTAAAAGCATTGTCCCCCCTCCAGAGGGAACACTAAGCACCAATCAACATATCGCTTTATTTCAATAAGTTACAACCAAAAACCACTCCTTAAAAAAGGGCGAGAAAGGCCGACACACCCTAGCAAACAACATATTTATAATCGAACTCAGGTTTATAACTCAAGGGACAACTTAAGTACTCCCCCGTCCGTCATTTCAGCTTTTGATCTTTAAAAAAATGCCTCTCCCGGATGGAAATCTCTTATTGTGGGCTGCCAATTGCCATTGTAACTGAACGCAATGAGAAGGCAACAGAGGGATGAGATAAGAAAGAAAATCAGATAGATTGCTGGGCCTTTGCAGTAAGCCCGTTAACTTTTTTTTTTTCATAATGATAGTTAGTATATAGATGGTAAATGGCAATACCCAGAAATCACACATCCCTTGCCCTGCAGCTGTTCTGAATTAATGCAGCTTATCCTAAAACTACTCTGGGAGATTTCAATTTAAATTGGTTACTCAAATTTAATCTCAGGAAAAGATAAACTCATCCTGCAGCGTCCTGATGGCTGGCATTTCCCTTTTGAAGTGTGGAAATAAAAATAATCTAACGATTCATCAAAATGTATAAAGCCTGCAACCCGATGCTTGCAGGCTTTATACATTTTTGATGTTAAAAATAGATCCGAAAGGGCACTGCAATCAGCACCATCGGCTAAATTAAACTTTGCAAGAAATCTTTAAAACATTGAATCGTTATTGCCAGCTTAAAACGCATTTACCGATTGCGTAAAAATTCTTATCATTCACCTTAGTTCTGGCTGTGTATATAACTGTGAAAGTTCCATCCTCTTCTTCAATTGCGCAAAGTGGGGTTCGTGTGTAATGATCGCCTGGCTCTGCCCAAAGATTTTTTCCAGATTGTACTTTAACTCGAGTTTCCTTGCTCCAGTGCACTCCATCAGTTGATAGGCTATAGCCAATTTCCTGATCGCCGAAGGAATCGTAAATCATTAAGTAGCGCCCATCCTTCAACTGAGTTACAATCTCGTTTTCGGTGAAGACGTCGGCAAGAGATATGGGATTAAACCCTTCGGGCATCCTGGCCCAGGGGCCATTTAATTTTGGCGCATAAGCTAATCCTGTTGGCCAGCCACCTTTAGGCACATGGTTGTGTCCATCGTATGGCGAATACCAGGTATTGCCAACTTTATAGGGGTTGAAACAGGCAACAGCCTGCTGCCCTTCCCATGCTTGGGAATTAGCATCAGGTTCCATTACAACTCCCATATCTGCATATGGCCCTGCTATCCCATTTTTGCCTTTTATTACGGATTTAGCCCGCCATATCCTTCCAGCGTAATCGCTACCAGCAATCTCTCCTTTTGCTTCATCACCCGCCCGATATGCTACATAAAAAATATTCCAGGCATCTTCCTCATCATTGAATACTACTCCGGTAACCCACACTTCTGCACGCGGGTTGGTGGCTGTTCTTCCGGGAATACTCTCGACAATGGTTGACTTCCGCTTCCACTGAACCGCATCGCTACTTGTCCAATAAGCAATTCTTAGGTCTCGGTGAGGGCGATCAAACATTTCGTTAACGAACATGTGATAGACACCATTGATTTTAACAACTTGTCCGGTTTCAAAACCTGATTTATTGGAGCTTGCTATAACATCCAGATGATCAGTGCTTATTATAGGGCCGGTATGTTCGGTCAAGAGTTTTAATGTTTTCCCGGCTGATTGTACTGATTTTCTTTGCGCGGCTAATTGTTTCTTTTGGCCATTTACATCTGCTGCGGAAACTAACATCAAAAGAGCGAGCGCAGTAAGTTTCGTCAATATATTAAGTTGTGTGTTATTCATAGAAATCGTTCTGGCTAAATATCGTATAAGAATCGCCAATTTAATTCCTACTAAGCATTTTGCCGGCCTACGGTTTTTTAAAAAACTAAAAAAGCTTGCAATGAGATAATTTACAAGCTTTTATAATTCCACAGATATTGAAGCTCCTTCATTAAGTAAACATAGGCCGTGCTGTAAAAAACTCCAGGGCCATCTGAAGGTGTTAATTTTTAACCTGAGCTCGATTAATTTCAATAGTTAGATAATTCAAAATAAGCACTTTGCTATCCTCCTCGAGGAGAAGGATAGGATGAGGTGATAACCGACATAGTCTTATACCCTCTCTGCCTTCGGCATTTATTGAGAGCATCAATTTGTTTTTATCGGCCTCAATGAGCTCCTTTCAGTCGGTTCTCCCAAAGGGCGAGAAAAGTCCCCACGCCCTGCAATCTGCATATTTATAGCCGAACTGAGGTTATTACTATAGAGCATTAAAAAGATCAGGATAATCAGAAATGATTCCATCCACCCCCAGGGCTTTTAATTGGGCGATTTCCTCTTTACTATTCACTGTCCATGGAATCACTTTAATGCCTTTTTCATGGCACTGCATTACTAAACCTGCATCAACCATTTTATAATTCGGACTGTAGATGAATGGCTTAAAACCTAATTTTTGCAAATTCTCCTCTAAAGAGCCTTTCTCTGCTAAAAATGAAGTTTTAACTTGTGGATATTTTTTGTTCAATACCTGAAGAGTGCGGTGGTCGAAAGACTGAATAATAACCCACGGTATAATTCCCTTGCTTTCAATCACATCCATCAATAACTTTACAAAAACTCCCGGCTCAGGCTGCAGTTCATTATCCCCTTCAGGACTAGATTTAGTTTCAATATTATAAAAAACCTGGGGCTTGTTATTTGCTCTCAGATAAGCTTGAACAGAATCAATCAAATCGGCTAAAAGCGGGATGTAGACTTTCTGCTTTTGCTGCTTTGGAAATTTACCGTAAAACTTAGAGCCTACATCAAACTTTTTCAGCTCATCATAGGTCATTTTATACAGCACATATTTTTTAGCATCTTTCTTCGGGATTTCTTTCCCATTCCCATCGAGGGCAAACAGAGGATTAATATAATCATCATGAGCCAAAACTACCTTGCCATCGGCGGTTACATGCGAGTCCATTTCAATGGTAGTTACACCCAAATCAATAGCTTTATACATTGCCGGAATAGTATTTTCTGGCATTAAGCCGCGGGCTCCGCGGTGCCCTTCTGTATCAAATAGAGGAAATGGTTGACTTTGTTTCATCTGATTTTGCCTGCTTTTACATCCTAGGCCTAATAAAGCTACAAAAGCAAAAACGAATATTCGATTCATCTATATTTTATTCTTAATCAAAGCATCCAGCCTGCGGAAAGACTTAGGTAAACTCTTTCTGGGCAACTGAATCAATTCTTCTCTTTCGGTTGTTCGCGGATCGAACGATAGTATAAATCCCCCACTGTTTTTTTTAGTTCCCTATAGCTTAACTGGTTGCGATGTTTTGAAACTCCGGCAAGTCGGGATCAAGGAAATATTTACTTGCAATTTTTTTGAAATACTCAACCTGAGCTACTTCCCATCTTTTATCAAACCCAAGTTCGGCTGCCATGAGGCTTGCAACCTCTGGAGCCATTGCAACTGCGGCTCTTGCATCAAGAAACAATATACGAAGCCTTCGTGCTAAAACATCTTCTATGGTGCGGGCCATTTCGCTTCGTACTGCCCAAATTACCTGAGCCTTTGTGTAGGGATAGTTTGAAAGCAGTTTTTCGGAAAGCTCCGGAGAATGCTTCATTAAATCTTCGATATTTTTTTCGTCCGATCCATAAACTGCCAAAGGGCCTGTACCCGGTTTTTCGGCGAAACCATGAATTTTTTGAGCTTTCGAAATACAAGGTATTTGTGACAGCCGGCCCACTTTTATTGCTTTATCAACCGTATCCTCCGCCATTTTACGGTAAGTTGTCCATTTTCCGCCTGTGATGGTAATTAAGCCGGAATCTGCAACGATTAATTTATGGCTTCGGGAAATTTCCTTGGTGCTTTTGGTATCCTTATCAGGAGCGGCAAGTGGCCTTAAACCGGCAAAAACAGCTAATACATCTTCTGTGGTTGGCTTTTTAGAAAAATACTGCCCGGCGGTTTCCAAAATGAAATGTATTTCTGTGTCCAGCGCAACCGGTTCAAGGCTTTGTACTTCCAGCGGTGTATCCGTTGTTCCTACCACAAGGTGATTGTGCCATGGCACAGCAAATAACACCCTTCCATCGGGAGTTTCAGGAATCATCATGGCCCTATCGCCAGAGAGGAAGGATCTATTTAGAACGATGTGAGCACCCTGACTGGGGCGCACAAGTGGCTTCCTTACTGCAAGGTCCATTTGCAGAATATCGTCTACAAATACTCCTGTGGCATTTATCACAACTTTTCCAAGTAATTTGAATACTTGCTTACTTTCCTCGTCGAGGCCAATTACTCCATCTATCTTGCCAGTAGCCAACTTAGACAGGCCAGTAACTTTAAAGTAATTAACCAATGTTGCGCCTTTCTCGGCAGCGGTTTGTGCAATATTTATCGCCAACCTGGCATCGTCAAATTGCCCGTCCCAGTACTCAACGCCACCCTTTAGATCTTGCTGCCTCATCTCTGGCATAGAGTCGCGTAAACTCTTGCTGCTTAACCACCGTGATTGCCCAAAACTATATCTGCCGGCCAGCAAGTCGTACATCTTTAAGCCGATAAGGTATTTTAATTTTGAAAACCAACTATAGCATGGAATTACGAAAGATTGACGTTTTACAAGATGTGGCGCGTTTTGCAACAGCAAGCCACGTTCATATAGGGATTCGTAAACTAAGGCAACATCTCCCTGGGCCAAGTAGCGAACACCTCCATGTATTAATTTAGTACTGCGGCTCGATGTGCCCTTTGCAAAATCCGACTGCTCAAGTAACAATGTTTTAAAACCTCGTAAAGCAGCATCCAAAGCCGTTCCCAGGCCGGTTGCCCCTCCACCAATTATTATCACATCCCATACTTCATTTTTATGAAGATTGTTAATTGAATTGTCGCGGTTAAAACATGCCTCTATATCATTCATCTCTCTTGTAAGGCCTCTTGATTATGAAAAAACATAAGGAAAAATAAAACGAAAGCACAATACAATATAGCGACATTTCAGCTTCTTGTATTCCTTACTCTTTAAAATGTTCCACTCTACAAAAGCACAGATAATTGCTCTTTATTTAAATTTAGTTGATGAAGTTTTTGTAGGCGGGCCCATATAGAAAAACGCCTGTTTATTATTAAAAGCGCTTTTTTTCATTTCAGGCTATCTAAGGATTTCTCTCCAACCCTGACAATCTGAAAATAATTTTCTTCATCCTGAGTATCAGTTTCTTATTAAGGTGTCTAAGGTAAAGAATATAACTGTACGGAGTCCTTTTTTTGAAAAACACGTACATAAACATCTACTGGTTGCTACCTAAATCAAGTGTAAAATTTTCTCTTATCTAACTAATTATAATAGAAAACAAACCAAAAATGAACACAAAATTAAAATCAAAATCAATGTGTCTCGTGCTTTTGGCCCTCCTGGCCGGTGCATGTAAAAAAGATGTTAAAACGCTAAACTCAGAAGTGATATCTGCACCTAACTCAAAACAGGCAATTAGTAAAGTTATGGCAATTACGCATGCAGGAGGTATCCTTCATACAGAAGCCGACTATGAACGCATGAGAGTGAAGGTAAATGCAAGTGTACAGCCCTGGAAGGGAAGCTGGGATAAGCTCCTGGCAAGTCCTCATTCTTCATCAACCTGGACATCTAAGGCTACCGCTACTGTAATTCGCGGTGGCACCGGCGATAACGTGTCTTTGTTATATAATGACGTTGCTGCAGCGTATCAAAATGCGCTTATATGGAAAGTGTCTGGTAACACTGCGAACGGGAACAAAGCGAGAGATATTTTGAATCATTGGTCTAGTACATTAACCTCTATCGGTGGTAATGCAGACCGCTTTCTGGCAGCGGGCATATTTGGTTACCAGCTAGCAAATGCAGGTGAAATGATGAAAGGGTATAGTGGGTTTGATGTTACCGCATTCAGGACGATGTTGGTGAATATCTTTTACCCGATGAATAATCAATTTTTGACTAATCATAACGACGCCTGTATTACAAATTACTGGGCGAATTGGGATCTATGTAATATGGCTTCCGTTTTGGCCATTGGCATTTTTGCAGACGACCAGGCCAAAATCGACCAGGCAATCAACTATTTTAAAACAGGTGCAGGCAATGGATCGATATTAAACGCTGTTCCTTTTTTACATCCGGGTAATCTTGGCCAATGGCAGGAAAGCGGCCGCGACCAAGGCCATTCCCTGCTAGGTGTAGGTTTGATGGCTTCTTTTTGCGAAATGGCATGGAATCAAGGTATCGATATGTATAGTTACAGCAACAGCCGCTTTAGAATGGGTGCAGA